>ERZ772764.119-NODE-119-length-54421-cov-7.638027_pt1 | contig 54421 bp, 63 predicted proteins | sample MGYA00512163_ERZ772764 | MGnify/ENA primary metagenome ERZ772764 (study PRJEB29015, sample SAMEA2737903) | human oral metagenome | biome: human oral; feature: human-associated habitat; material: dental | place: China | collected 2094 ... | reverse complement strand
AGACGGATGTTCACGGCAACGTCGTCGTCCCCGAGGACCGGATCCGTGCCGCGCTGGTCTACGCGGCTGATCCTGAGAGGATGCGCCGCGAGCTCGACCTGGCTCTGGGGCAGGCCTGGGACGACGAGCTCGAGCCCTTCCGCTACGCAGGAGCCGGTGCACCTGTGCGTTGGCTGCACCGCGTCGGCTAGGAGCACACCGCGCGGAGCTCGCCGCATCGCCTCCTGAAAACCGGGTGGGGCAACAGGTTTCGTGACCTGTCGCCCCACCCGGTTTACATCCTTTGGGCGTTACAGTCCCTGCGCTCGCAGCTCCTTCATCGCCTTGGCCCGGTTCTTCCGGTCGAGGCGATCGAGGTAGAGGTGGCCCTCCAGATGGTCGCACTCATGCTGGATGCAGCGAGCCATGAGCTCTTCCCCCTCGACGACGACCTCCTTGCCGTCCAGGTTCACCCCCTCGGCTCGGGCGTACCAGGCTCGCTCCGTGGGGAACCACAACCCCGGAACCGACAGGCAGCCCTCATCCCCATCCTGGTACTCGTCCTTGGATACCTCGACGATCTTGGGGTTGAGGATGTAGCCGATCTCGCCGTCGATGTTCCAGGAGAAAGCGCGCAGACCGATCCCGATCTGATTGGCGGCCAGGCCGGCCCGGCCGTCCTCATCGACCGTCTCGAGCAGGTCCTCAACCAGAGCCTTGACGGAGTCGTCGATGTCAGTGATCCAGTCGCACTCGGTGCGCAGGACCGGGTCGCCAATGATGCGGATGTCGCGGTATGCCATGGCGGCATCCTCCCATGACTGAAGTGGACAGGTCATGTTTGGCCCATCGTGGAGCAGAGCACGTGCTGCGCCGGACCGGATCGGTTGGAAGTCCTGTGGCGGATGCTGTGCACGAGTGAAAAAAAATCCTCACCCTGACCGGGTGAGGACTCCTGCAATGGCTCCTGCGGCTGGACTCGAACCAGCAACCGTCCGGTTTACACCTCGTGGCCGGTTTCCACCCCGTTGCTCCCCTACGGCGGCTGACCTCGCCAGTCGCCGCTTGAACCATCCAATAGTTACATGATTGTCACGAACCCCGATGGTCCCATGCGACGCGCCGAAGACGAGACCGACGCTTTGGTCGATTGCCGGCGGTCGACCCGCACCCGCCGGGTGCCCCTCCAGCTCGTGACCGGCACGGACGTCCCCGGTCCCTGCGCGGGAGACGAGGAGTCCCTTCCCATGACCAGCTGGGCTGACGCTATCGACGCCTGGACCATCTCCATCCAGGCCGCCGGACGCGCCCCGCGCTCTATCCGCCTCTACCGCTACCACCTGCTCAGAGTCTCCCGAGCCGTTCCCAAGGGCCCCGGGGCCGTGACCACCGCAGACCTGCGCCAGATCCTCGCCACCCCCGGGTGGTCGCCGGAGACGAGGAAATCCAACCGGACCACCTTCGTCGTCTTCTTCCGGTGGCTCACGGCAGAGGGCCTCATCGACGACGACCCCGCCGCAAGGCTCGACCCGGTATCAGTCCCCGCCGGCATCCCCCGCCCCGCACCGGAGGACGTCATCGCCCGAGCTCTAGCCGAGGCCGACACCCGCGTGCGCGCAATGATCATGCTCGCAGCCTTCGCCGGACTGAGGTGCTGCGAGATCGCCGGCGTCCACACCGACGACTGGGACGGCGAAGGCCTCTACGTCACCGGCAAGGGCGGCAAGCGCCGCTACATCCCCGTCGTGCGAGACGACGTCAAAGCACTCCTGCGCCAGGCCAAGCGCGGATACCTTTTCCCCGGCAAGATCGACGGCCACCTGGGAGCCCAGCGAGTCTCCGTGCTCATCTCTCGCGCGCTCCCCGACGGCTGGACCGCCCACACGCTCCGCCATCGATGCGCCACCAAGATGTTCGCAGGCACCCACGACCTCCTCGCCGTCGGCGCCGTCCTCGGCCACGCCCGCCCCGAGACGACCCAGCGCTACGTCCGGCTGCCCGACGACTCCCTGCGCGCCGCCATCGCCGCTGCCGCGTGACAAGCACGGAGAACATATGTGTCACAATAATCCTGCGAGCAGCACAAGCCCGGTCAGGGTCCTGGTCCACTCTCGCGTCACCCGCAGGCACCCGGACCTGACCGAGCGCGACGTCCTGGCCGCCTGGCACCACGCGACCGATGCCGCCCAACGTCCAGGCACGGACCAGTGGGTCGCCATCGGCCCGGCGCCCGACGGGCGCATGGTCGAGATGGTCGCCGAGAGCCTCCCCCAGGGGTGGCTCATCTACCACGCCATGACACCACCGACCAGGAAGACCACCACCGAGATCAGGGCGGTACGAAGGAGGACACAATGACCACCTACACCCCCAGCCAGATGAGCGAGGACGAGATCAACGCCCTCTTCGGCACCACCACCGAGGAGCTCGACGCCAAGGCCGCCGAGTACGAGGACGGCTCCTGGGAAGGACCTCTCGTCCACCACGTGCGCGGACGGCCGAGCCTGTACGACGAGACCATGACCGACCTCCACGTACGGGTGCCCCGCTCCACCCTGAAGGCACTCGACCAGCACGCGGCATCAGCCGGCAAGACACGATCCCAGTACGTCCGCGACATCCTCGCGACCGCCTGAACCCGCGAACGTACCGCGCTCAGAGCCTGGCAACGCTGACAAGATTGGGCCCCCTCACACCATCAGGTGTGAGGGGCCCAATGCACCCGTCCTTAGTTGGAAGTCTCCTTATGTGGCCGAAAAGCTCCCGGAGACAAGACCTGCAAGAGAAATTTGACAGCCGATTTGTTGCGGTACTTCCACCTCACCCACGACGCGCCCCACGGCAGTACGGGTGACAGGGCAAACTCACCTGACCAACGGCCCATACAGGCTCCAAAACTGGGTACGAAACTGTGCACCACACCCCAACTACCCATCCTGGAGCAGATATGGAACCCCTTCTGCAGTTCAAGTCCCACATCGCCGGCAAAAACGCCACCGTGGCCATCTTCCCCGACCGGGTGGAGTGGTCACGCAAAGGTTGGATCGGCACCGGAACCAAGGCCGGCCTAGCAGTCATGACCATGGGCATGTCCCTAGCCGCCACGGGGATCCGCCGTCACGAGGACGGTGAGATCATTCCAATCAGCTCGATCTCTCACGTGGCCAAGCGCCGAGGCAAGGGCCTGAACACCATGGTTGTCCTGACCACCAGCGGCGGCGATGTCGCAATGCGAGTCCACCACGGAGACGCCGACCGTGTCATCGACACCATCCTGCGCCTCCAACGCGGCGAAATGGTCGCTCCTGCCGCACCGGCACCAACTGCAGGCCCCGGCATCTTAGGCCAGATACAGGCGTCCGCGAACGAACTGGCCGACGGCATTCGCCAAGCCACCAACGAACAGCCTGCTGCACCGGCCGCGAACACGGATGACGTCATGACTCAGCTGAAGAAGCTCGGCGAGCTGCGCGATGCGGGGATCCTGTCCGAAGAGGAATTCACCGCCAAGAAGACAGACCTGCTCGCTCGCCTGTGACATGACGATCCGGGTTGAAAGACGCCCGTGACATAACCTGCCTCCTCAAAGAGACGCGCAGGCCTCATTCCACCTTGAGCGGACGGTAAAACAGAACAGGGCCCCTCACACCAGCTGGTGTGAGGGGCCCTACGCGCGCGATCAGTAGATGGGGGACGTTCCGACCCACCGACGTGGCACCTTCCCGCGCCTCTTTCAAACCGAGGACGGATAGAGCGACGCAACGCCGGAAACCATGCACCCCACGGCGCCCTTCCCCAGGGCGGTGGCGTAGGCCGTCGCCGTGGGGCAGATATGGCCCCACACCGGCTTGCCGAATGCCAACGTCTTGTCCCAAACCTCCTTGCTGGCGTCCCAGGACATGCCGAGGCAGGTCCACGGCTCCTGCCATCCTTTGAGCTGGTCACTGGTGACATGCTCCGGATAGGAATATCCCCAGGACCTCCAACCGTCTGCGACCCACTGCCGGGCCAACCACGTCGCATCAACACTGAACTTCCAGATCACCCGGTCCTTGGCACCCTCGGGCAGCAAGGCCGCGAGCGCTCGCCAGTTGGCGGCTGAGTACTTGGGGTCCAGGACGATGACATGGGATCTGGCGTAGGCGTTGAGGACCTGCTCGATGCGGGCGAAGGGTTCTCCCTGTGTTCGGTAGGTCTGGATCTGCGCCCAGGTCATCTGGGTGACTGGGGTGTTTGGTGCGGTGGGGTCGACTCGTTTGAGGGTTTGATCGTGGTTGAGGACCCAGACGCCGTCGGCGGTCTGTTGGCAGGAGATCTCCAGGGCGCCGATTCCGTGGGCGACGGCTGCGGTGTAGGCGCGCATGGAGGCCTCTGGCCAGGACAGGCTGCCGCCGCGGTGTGCGACGGCGAAGCCGTGTGTGTTGAGCATGGTGTCGACGCTGGCGTAGCCGGCGGGCATCGCGGCCATGCGGGCGGGTATTTCCTCGGCGTCGGTGAGGACTCGGACCCTGCCGGGTTCCGTCTCGCCGGTGAGCTCCACGGTGTCGGTGGGCGGTGGGGTCGGGGCCTTGGCTGGTGTGAGGTCGACCCATGCCCATGCCTGAGGTGCATCTTTCTCGGGGACGCTGGGGGCCTTGTCGACGAGTCCGGCGAGGAGTACGGACCAGGAGCGGGCGTCGGAGTGGGCTCCGGACTGTATGTCCTGTGTCCACATCTCGATGCCGCCTCTGGCGGCGCCGTGCTGCTGGGAGACCAGGAGGGACAGCTTGCTGATCTCGGGGACCGTCGTCTGCCAGCCGTGGAGCGTGAAGTCCTCGGCGCCGGTGAGGACGGCGAGGGCGGCGCGCTCTCGTGCCGCTGAGGCGGTGGCGCCGGTCCAGGCCACGTTCTGGGTCTGGGCCGGGTCGGTGACCTTGAGCGCGGCGATGAAGCCCGATCGTCCGCCCACGTCAGAGCTGTGCTGTGCTGTCCAGCCTGCTGGTGCGTGAGCCGAGGTGTTGCCCCACTGGGAGGCCATCATCAGGATGGCGATGTCCCCCGCCTGGGACTGACACGACAGGGGCGCGCCTCCGCCTCCGACGGCGAAGCCGGAGGCTTGGGATCGGATCCTGATAGGTGCTGGCTTGGGCGTGGGTTCCACCTGTGCGGGCCATGCGGCGATCCTGTGGAACGTGACTGGTGGCTGACCGTCCGGGATGCTGAACTGTGGGGTCCACAACGGCAGTCCCTTGTGCAGGATCATGCGGACGGTCAGCACCATTCGGGTTCCTGGCGCGAGGTTCGAGGTCGCTAGGGACTCCTGGCCGGCGTTGCCGGCCTCCCCCGGCTCGCGGAACAGGTTTTGCGCGATCGTCACCTGGGAGGCGGCAGCGGCCGTGTAGATGTACTCGATGTCCCACTGCCTGGCCTCGGTGACTGGTTTGGCGTCGGCCGCCCAGGGAACAAGGATCGCTCCGGCTTGGGCGGTGGCGTCGTTCCCGTTCCAGGTGACCTTCTCGGAGGTCCACCACCTGTCCTTCCATGGCCATGATGAGACGGGCATGCCTTACCGCTCCTTACGGACGATGACCGTGCCGGAGGGGGTGCCGGCAGGAATCTGCTCGTTCTTGCCAAGCACCAGGAGCCGGACTTTGGCGGCTGCCTCGCGCAAGCGCAGGACCTCGGTGTACAGGGCTAGGTAGCCCTTGATCCACGGGACCAGGAGTGCCTGGATCCATGATGAGGGCGGGTTCTGGTAGGGGTTCACGTCGGGGTTCCACTGGCCTCCCTGCCCCATGACGAGCTTGCCGTCGGTGACGTAGAGGTGCCCGTAGCCCAGTGACTCAGCACGGGCGAACACTTGCTGGTAGTTCTCCTGCGTGGTGTCGTGAACCACCGCCCACCAGCGGATCGAGGGCTGGGACGCCATGTGCGCCGGCATCAGCGGAGAGGCCGGGTCGTCCTTGAGGAACTTCTCTGCAGTTCCCTCGTAGGTCATGTACACGTCGACGTCGAGGGCGACCATCGCCTCGGAGATGTTGGATCCGGCGTTGCAGACGATGAGGAACTGTTTTCCATAGAGCCTGCGGATCTCTGAGACCAGGTCCTGGTAGAAGGGGACTCGCGATGCCTGTTCTCCCCACCCGTTGATCGTCTCGTCCAGAAAGACTCCCTGGCAGACGCCGGGGTACTGGTCGTGGGCGTTCTTGACCTGGGAGAGGATGTACTCCTTGGTGTACTTACCAGCATCGGGTACTCCCTCACGGGCCTTGTCGCCCTCGGGGAGAGTGGCTACGGCGTACTGCGTCTTGATGTAGAAGACGCACCGGCGGGCACCGGCAGACAGCGCCCGCTCCCCTTGCTCCTTGAAGTCCTTGTCGAAGGTCGACCAGTCCCCGGAGTTGCGGTTGAGGACCACGATTCCGAGCGCGTTCCCCATGGTGAGCAGCTGCCCCCACTTGGAATGGGTATCGGGATTGTCGTCTTGGTCCAGGTAGAAGTCGGGCCACCAGTACGACGCCGGGCTGTAGTAGCGCGCGCCCCGGCGAAACGGGGACTGATCCGCAACGGCCAGGTCGACGCTCTTCCGCATCGCGTCGACGCGCGCGCCGAGGCTCGTGCTCACCGACGTGACCTCGCTCTTGGTGGCGTACGTCGCCCCTGCCGCCTCGGTGGTGAGATACGCACCGAGCTGCTCCTTCGTGGCTGCCGCGTCCACCTTCGACGACAAGCCATCAATCCGACCGCCCAGAGCCGACGCCGAGGTCGTGACCTCCTGCTTGGTGGCGTAGGTCGTGGCGGCCTCGACGGTCGACAGGTAGCCGGCGAGCTCGGCCTTTGTCGCAGCAGCGTCGGCCTTCTCCACCAAGCCATCGATCCGGCCGCTCAGAGCACTGTCGGCAGACTGCATCTCCTGCTTGGTGGCAAAGCCCGAGAGGTCTGGTTCCTTGCCTCCGCCACCGAGCTGAGCCTCTGCCAGCGCCCGCTTGGTAGCGTAGGTGGCTTCAGCGTCGCTCCTAGTGAGGTAGGCGCCGAGCTGCTCCTTGGAGGCCGCCGCGTCCATCTTCGACGACAAGCCATCAATCCGCACCCCGAGCGTGTGGTCAGCCGTCGTCATCTCGCTCTTGGTGGCATACGTCTGCGCCACCGAGACGGTAGTGGCGTAGTCGGCCAGCTGCTCCTTGGAGGCTGCGGCATCGACTTTCCCCTCCAGGGCGTCGACACGCCCACTGAGCGGAGAGGTCGACGCCGCGACGTCGGCCTTGGTGGCGTAGTCGCCGCGCGCCTGGAAACGCTCGTCGCTCTGGGCGGCGGTGTAGACCTTGACATCGACGATCTCACTCACGGGTCGCTCCAATCGTCAGAGATCCATCACGATGAAGTACCGCCGTCGCCCCAGACGGCGACGGCGGCTTCGGGCCGGGAGGCTGAGCACCAGCCTCAAGCGCCACGACCCGGGCAGTCAGCTTCGCCACCAAGTCACGCAGGTGCGTCAGCCCAGCCGCGAGCGCGGTGTTGGTTGGCTCGCCCAGCGACGGGATCAAGGCACTGATGTCGGTGACGGTGCCCTGGGTGACGGCGACGATGTGCGTCTGGTGGTAGGAGCCGGGGACACGGACGGAGACGGTGCAGGTCCATGCAGCCGCCTGCGGGTCGGTATGGGCGGGAGCTAGGACGTCGATACTGACGGCGCCTTGGGAGTCCATGGGGGTGGTGGTGTTCTGGACGATGATGACGCGGCCAGCGCCGGTGTCCGCGACAACCGGGGGTCTGGTCACTGTGACGGTGACGGAGCCCTTGGCGGGTAGTCCAGCCACGTCTGTCCACCGGCCGGTGATGCGCCCGTACGGTGCGATGGGATCGGCCATTGGTCAGTCCTTTCTGACTCGGCGGCCTCTGCCGCTCTCGATGTCTCGGAGGCGGGAGAAGATGGCGTCGTGGGTCCGTTCGGAGCGGGCGTTTATCGAATCGACGCTTGAGCGTAGTGCGTCGTCGCGGGCTGCGGAGGCTTGCTGACCGGCGACGAACATGTCGGTCAGGTGAGCCAGCTGTTCTCGGGTCTGAGCGACCTGGACCTGGATCTCCGAGACGTCGTCGCGCAGGTTTGAGGGGTGATGGTTAGTCACCTGCTCTTTCGTGGCCTGCGCGGCCTCGAGAGTCTCCTCGATCGCTGCGCGGGTCTCCTCACGACTGCGGGCCGCAGCCTTGGAACCCTGTCGTCCGATGTGGAACCCTCCCCACAGACCGGCTAGGGCTGTGAGAAGGGTGGCCACTGAGGTGACCCATGCCGGATCTCTCCAGGCCGGATGGGTCGCAAGGATCATGACGAGTGCTGCTCGCCCTCGGGCATGGCCGCGTGGCGGGGGGTGTAGTCGGTGCGGGTCTCGCCACCGGGGGTGAGGATTCCGGCCCACTCGATCACGGTGATGCCGTGGATCTTGATGTGGGACAGGGCCTGGAAGGCGAGCCAGGCGAAGCCGAGGAAGCGGCCGGTCTGGGCGGCCAGGGTCTCGATCGCCAGGGGGTAGGCGCTGATGGCCCACGCGCCGGTTGTCAGGACGACGGCGGCCACGATGACGAGGGTGACGCGGCGGCCCCGGGTCCACCAGGGGCGGTCCAGGGCCGCCTGAATGAGGGGCCACAGGATGCCCAGGACGACGGTGGTGATGAATGGGTCTGAAATGAGTGACTTCATGCTTGATCCTTTCTTGGGGTGTCGAATGCGGTGAGTGAGCGGTGTTGTGGGGGTGGCTGCCCCCGGTGCTGTCACATGAGCCTGAACGAGCCCGTCTTGGAGCGGTTGAGGGCCTCCTGGAGGGCGGCCCAGGTCGCGGGGCCCGCCTCGCCGTCGATGAACTCGCCGAAGCTCCAGCCGGGCGCGAAGGTGCTCCAGGAACCGGCCACCGGCCTGACCCAGCACCACGCCCAGTACTGGAAGACGCGGAACAGCTGGGCGTCCCAGCCCCGGTCCTCAGGCAGCCTGTCCTTCCCCGTGAGCTGCTTCTGCGAGGCTGCGGCGACGGCCTTGTTCAGGTAACGGCGCAGGTTCGCTACCGCGAACACCTCCGGGTAGCTCGTCGCCCCCATGACCTCCTGCAGGCGGCGAAGCGTGGAGGGGCCATACTCGCCGTCCACGACCAGCGTCGGGTTGGCCGGCGCAGCGGGAGTCGACGGAGACGCGGAGCCCGCCGTCCTCATCCGGTCCCAGACGGACCTGTCACGAAGCCGGTTGAAGTCCAGCGCCCCGCCGTAGCCGGCAAGGCGCCCCCGCTGGGAGTACTGGTGAACCAACGGCTGCCCCCAGAACCGAAGCGAGGGGACGGCCGGGTCGATGTAGCCGATGTAGGTGGTGTTGTAGTTCGTCGGGTCGGCGTACCACAGCGGGTACCTCGCGGCGACGCCCGCCCAGTCGTAGCCACCAAGCACCGAGTCGTTCATGTAGATGCCCGGCGTCGTACCGGTAGCAGCTGCGACGGCGTCGAGCCACGCCAGAGCCCACCCCGGCCCCTGGGCCGGGGCGTCGTCCTCCCAGTCCAGCCACAAGGTCGCCCGCCCGATATAGGGCTTGGCAGCGGCCAGGAAGTACCGCACCTGGTCGGTCACATTGCCGGGACGGGCGAAGTGATAGAGCCCCAGCCTCTTGCCGCTGCTCAAGGTCGCCTGGGCCTGCGCGCCCAGGAACGGGTTCGTGTACCCATCGCCCTCGGTGCACTTCACGATCACGAAGTCCGCCCACAGGCCCGCGATGTCGATCCCCTCCTGGTGGGAGGAGACGTCAATGCCGTGAGCATGAGCTGGAGTAGACGGCGTCGCCGGCGTGGGGGCCGGCGCGGGCTTGGGCGTCGAGGTCTTCTTGGCGAACTCCGGCCATTGGATCAAGAACCGGTCGCTGTCGAAACGGTGGCAGCTCGTCCAAGCCCCCGAGCTGGTGTACGGGTGCGAGGAGTAGGGGACGGTTCTGGTCTCACCCCCGGTCTGATCCCCTAGGTAGCCGTCAATACTGCCGTCCTCGGCGATCCAGGCTTCGCTGAGGAGGTCGTTGGCGGCGTCGGTGATGATGATGACGTGCCCCTGGCCTCCCTCGCTGGCCACCGAGAGAACAACGTCACCGGTCTGGAAACCACCATCCGGGTACAGGTCGCTATCGGCCCAAGGGACCTCCCGGAAGCCTCTGGCCTCCAGGCCTCCCCGCATATTGCCTGTCCAGAAGTCATCAATTTCGAGCAGAGCCTTGTGCCCCCACGGGACTCCAAAAGCATCATGCAAACCATAATTCACGGCCCCGCACACCAAGCTGGAACAGTCAGCATTCTGCGGGCTCTTGACGTGACCCTCCCAGTCCGCCACCGAGTACCACGTCCTACGATCCGGCTGCGAGTAACCAACATCCTCCACATCACAGACACGACGTGCAATGCGAGCTGCGACTAACGCGACAGACATACGAATCCTTCCTGAATCCGGGCAAAGAAAAACCCCGCCACCAGGCTGGCACGGGGAGGGTGAATAGAGAGTGGGCGTTAGTGGCCGATGGCGAGCCACCCAATGGAATGGGGGTGGGAAGCACGCTCTCCAACGCATACTGCCCGGAAACCGGTACGGTCCTTCCGGTCAACCATCACCGGAGTGGCATCGGAGAAGGAGTACTGACCTCCGACGTAGTAGAGCGGCTGACACATCACGACCAGACAGTCCTTCGGGAACGGAGTAGCGAACGAAACCCACTGAAGGTAGCCGACGGTGCCCGATATCTGAGTCGCTCCCGACTGATAGCCGGTCTTAAACAGGAAGTTGGCTCCCGGGGCCGGAACTGGCGCATTGAACGGCGAGTCACCGGAAAACTGATATGACCCCAGCACCAATGACTGAGACTTCCAGGACGCACCGTCCCACACAGTCAGTGCCCCGAGGTCAGAACGCCACACGTAGATCGGCGCATCAGCCGACGCCCGCACACCCTGCACGAGATTCCTAGCATCGAAGTCGGAAGGCGCAGTAAGGACACCCCCGACCGGCGTCGTCCACCGCGCCCGCCTGATTAGTACGGCAGAAATGTCCGAGCCTCTCATCGCGCCACGCGGCACCTGGATCGTAAAGACCGCGAGCGCTCCGACGGGGATGCTCGGGTCGAGTGGCATGGCTGAGGGGGTGCCGGTGGTGTAGCCGACTTCGACCTCGCTGTCTGGGTGGGAGGCGTCGCGTTCGTAGTCGTGGTGGCGGACCCAGATGATGTCTTTTCGGGGGTAGGTGGTGTCTCCGGGTTGGAGTGTTTGGGAGGCTGCTCCGATGCGGGGGCTGAGCCATCCTCCGAGTGGGGAGGAGATGACTGCGGTGAATGAGGTCCAGCTGATGGACATTGCGACGGTGGATCGGGTGATATCGGCTGCACCGGCTTCCAGGACGATGCCCTCGCTTCGGGAGAGGGCTCCGAGTGAGGCGCGCATGTCGCCTGGGGTGGTGACGCCCTTGGGGCGTTCTGCGCCCGTATCCCAGCCGGAGACGATTCCGCGTTGGTTCGCCATGTGTTTCTCCTGTCAGGGGTTGAAGGTGACTACGGCGTCGATAGTTGCCCAGTTGGTGGCGCCGCTGCCGAGGGTCTTGCCGGCTCCTGCGACGGCGGCGATCTCGATGCTGCCGCCGGGGGTGACGTCGACGTTGGCGCTGAAGACTCCTCCGAGCTGGTAGGTGTCCATGTTTCCTGCGGACTTGGGTAGGAACTGGCTTCTCACTGAGGCGATGCGGATCTTGAATCCGGCGTGGTCGCTGCGGGCGCCTGCGGCGTTGTAGAAGCCTGCGAGTCCTGCGAATACCGATGCGTGGGTCTTGTCCTTCGGGACCGCGTAGGTGGTCACGAGGATGTCCTGCTCGACGGAGGTGACGTCGAAGCCGTTTTGGCGTCCGTGGACGGTCACCGTGATCGGGAGTGCCCTGATGGTTTCCCGCAGGCGTGTGATCGTTGAGTTGATCTGGCCCGAGGTGAGGGCGGACATGGCGTCGACGTCACGGGAGATGTCCGCGAGGCGGTCTGGGATGGATGTCTCGGTGAGGCGGACTGGCCGGTAGAGAGGCATGTCGGGATTCTCGTTAGATGTCGGGGTCAATGAGCTCTCGGCAGGCGCAGGTGATCCAGTCGCCTTTGTCGCCGCTGGTCTCCAGGACCTTGAGGCCGAGGATGTTGTTGCCCATGTAGGGGTCGGCCATGCGCAGGAGGACGTGGTCTCCTGGGGTGACGGTGTCGCCGAGGAGGTATCCCCCCTCGTCGATGCGGCGGACCTTGAGGGAGACAACCTCGGTGGAGTGTGAGCGTTGGACGGTTGCCGCCTTGGCGTAGGCGGTGAGGGTGGTCAGCTCGGATGCTGAGGAGTGGCTGGTGCCGGCGGACTGCAGGAGGGGCCATCCGGCTTCCTCGAGCCAGGGGTCGTGGTAGCGGCCCAGGACGGTGAGGTCCTCTTGGTTTCCTCCTCGCTCCCAGGCGTCGGAGACCATGTCGGAGGCGTCCTCCTCGACGGAGAGCTTGACCATGGGGTGGCGTCGGTTGCGTGCGTCCCAGGTGTGCTCGGCGAGCATGAGCTCGGGGTCGCCGATGAGCATGTGCCATTCCATGCGATCTCCGCCGTTGACGAGGCGGGGTTGGAAGAGGAACTCCGGGCCGCTGATGACCTCGCTGAGGTCTTGCAGACGGGAGGCGACAGTGGCCAGGTCCGGGCCGTGGTAGTTGCGTTCGTTGGAGCCGCCGACCGGGGACGGCAGGACGATGGGGAGGCGGCCGTGGATCAGGGAGATCCTGACTAGGCTGGCGGCGATGTCGCTGAGTGTCCCGGTCAGGTTGATCGACCATCCCAGTGGCCACTTCCCGTCGGATCCCTGGATCTCACCACCGGAATAGTTACGCTGCGCTACGGGGAGCACGAGGCGGCGTTTGAGGAGGTCGAGGCAGTCTCCGCACGAGATGGACAGTTCCTCGCTGTCGGCGTCCCAGCTGCGTTTGTAGATGGGGCCTGCGGCAAGGATCCGGTTACCGGAGACAACGGCGAGGACGGTTCGCCATGGTCTGGTTCGTTCGCGCAGGTCGAGACCGACGATGTCCTGGGTGAGCCTGACCGTGACCTCGAGGGCTCCGGAGCGGGAGACCTTGCGGCTCCATTTCCAGGACTGTGCGGGGAGTCGGCCCAGGCGGTGTCCTGAGACTGTGTCGAAGATGGTGACTACGTCCATCCGCTGAGCCACCTCACTCTCAGTGTCGCTTCGCGGTCGGCCTCGACGGCGACGGTCGAGGTTCCAGGAGGTAGCTGGAAGAAGTCGTCATGCGTGAGGCCGGTGGCCATGACCCGAACGCCGCCGATGTCGACGGAGCCATCCTGGGAGTTGATCCGCAGCATGGACCCGGCTGCGACCGGTGAGGCCCACTGGACAACGTGGTCGCGGCAGACCCACCTGGCCCAGGAGATCGGGCCGTCGACCTCCAAGACCGGCCACACGGCCTGATTGCCTCGGTTCTCGCACAGGAGCGAGGACGCGGCACCGACTCCGGTGAAGCGGGCCGTCGGCGACGTTGTGGACGTGACCTCAGGGTGAGTGGCCTGGTCGAAGACGGGTAGAAGGAGCCCTCCCTCGTGAACTGGGGCCCATCTACCTTCCAGGACCTCCCATGCGGAGAGGTCCTCGTCGTCACTGCCCGGCCCCCAGTACTTAGTGGGGTCCGGGCAGGTAGTGGGGTCCGGGCAGGTGAAGATGAGGGAGTGCGTCGACCTCGTCGGGGACACGTGGGTGAGGTCCTGGGTGGAGGACAGGAAACCGCGAACGTGGCTGGTTCGGGTTGCTTCCTCTACCACGATCCTCACCCATCCTCGGGTCAGGGAGGCTATGTGGTCGCGGGCCTGCTGAGACTCCTCGGGAGAGGTCCCACGGTGGTGGGCAACGACAGTGAGGACGCGGGCGCCCACGAGCAGAGACAGGGGCGCGAACGCACCATCGGCCTGCGGGCGCTCGACGGCCTCGGCCCTGGGGGCCGGGGCCGTCCACCACCCCTCCATGCATCCTGTCGACGCCGAGGCCAGTCCCCATCCGTATCCGGAGGCGGGGCCAGTGGAGTCCAGGGCGATGGCGTCGCCGTCCTCGCCCACGAGTGTGACTCGGGACAGCAGCATGGCCACGGTTAAACCACCCCCATCGCAGCTCTCGTCTTCTGGGCCACCCATCTGGCAGCGACCTCCGGGTCCGGGGTCACGATGTGGAACTCCTGACTCACCTTCGCTCCTCCACCGGCCTGTGCGGCCGTCGAGGAGGCCTGCCCAGAGGAGGTGGAGGCGGTGAGGTTCAGGGACTCCGAGAATGCCCCCAGGGAGGAGCGGATGGCGCCATAGCGCTTCTCCAGTCCCCGCTGGAAACCGTCCATGACAAGCCGCCCGGCAGGTTCAAGGATGACCTTGTCCTTCGGGGCCGGCCCCTTCCAGGACGGCAGCATGTTGGTCAGGCTGCTCAGCTTGTTCTTGACCCTGCCGATCATCGAGCTGATTCCGTTGAGCAGACCGTTGATGATGTTCCTACCTGCGTTCAGCAGCCAGCTTCCTGCACCGGAAAAGATGTTCCTGATGGCGTTGGGGATGTCTCGGAACACGGTCATGAACGCGCCCTTGACCAGCCCTCGGATGGCTTGAACTGCGCCGGAGAAGATCTGTTTGACCCCCTGCCACGCCTGAGACCAGTTCCCGGTGAAGACGCCGATGACGAAGTTGATCAGGCCCTGCAGGACGCGCACCAGTCCCATGATGACTGGCATCAGGTTGCTGATGATCTGTCCCGCTAGCTGGATCACCGGAGTGATCACAGCGGCGAACAGCCGCACAAGCGGCGGCAGGAGAGCACCAATGAGCTGGGCGATCGGTGGCAGTAGAGGCAGGATCGCCTGCACGATCTGTATGACGGCCGAGACCACCTGCATGAACACCGGGATCAGGGCCTGGATGACCGACATGAGCGGTGGCAGGATGGCGCTGATGATCTGTGCCAGAACCGGCAGGATCTGGGCAATCACGCTGGCGATCTGCATGATCACAGGGATGAGCATCGGCAGCAGCTGAGCCGCTACCTGGGCGACCAGTGTGATGATCTGCGTGAAGACCGGCAGCAGCGCCTGGAACACCGACATGAGCGGTGGCAGGATCGCCGAGACCACCTGCACCAGCGGCGGTAACAGCTGGGCGATCACGCTGGCCACGAGGGTCAGGATCGGCAACAGCATCGGCAGGACCTGGGCCGCCATCTGCCCCAGCATCTGGACGACCTGGATGATCACCGGGGTCAGCGACACCAGTGCCTGTGACAGGGCGCCGGCGATCACCTGTCCCACCTGGGTCAGGACCGGGAGCAGGGAAGCCATGACCGGCTGTAGAGACGTGACAACCTGCCCCAGTGCCCCGAACACGCCGCTGACCAGGCCACCCAGGGCGGACTGGAGCTGTGGGGACGTGGCGACCAATCCGGCGAACGCGCCGACCAGCAGCCCGATCGGCCCGGAGAGGATCTTCATCGCCCCGCCCAGACCCGGCAGCAGGTTCGTCAGGCCCGGGATCTTCGTCAGCAGCCCGGCCAGGCCGCCGGATCCCAATGCCAGGAAGGCGCCGGCCAGAGGACCGATGACCGCCTTGATGTTGCTGAAGCCGCCGACTGCGATAGACGCGTTGCCGGCGAGACCTGCGAACCTGTGGGAAAGGTTCTCGACGAACGGGGTGACCTTCTGGCCGATCACCTCGCCGATGGTCTTCGCCTTCTCCTCCAGGGGAGCAAGCGACTTGGTCAGGTTGTTGATCGTCGGGCCGATCAGCGGATAGACGCCCTCCAGCAGGCCCGCTCCGATACGGGAGATTGAGGCCATGAGGTTCTTCATCGCGCCGGGGACGGTGTTACCCATCTCCGAGGCGACGGTTCCCGAGGCGTCGGCGGCGGCCTTGGAGAAGTCCTCGAAGCTGATCTTGCCCTTCGAGGCCATGTCCCGGACCTCGGAGGCAGTGACGCCGTAATGCTTGGCCAGGGCCTGCCAGATCGGGACACCACGGTCCGCGAGCTGGTTCATGACCTCGGTATCGGCCTTGCCCGCTGACGCCGCCTTGTTGAAGATGGCGCCCATTTCCTCCATGGAGGTACCGGAGGCGGCGGCAGTGTTGGCGATGGTCTTCAGGACGCCCTCGAGCTTGTCGCCGGGCTCGATGCCGGCGGCGACGGCAGAGGCCGCGACCGTGGCGGCCTCTCCCAGGCCGAACGCCGTCCCCTTCACCGAAGCGGTGGCGTTCTTCATGATCGACTCGACCGAGGCCGCGTCGTTGCCCAGGCCGCGCAGCTTCGCCTTGGCCGTGTCGATAGCGGTCAGGCGGGAGAAACCACCGGTCAGGGCGGTGCCGATGCCGGCTGCCGCAGCTCCGACGGCGGCGGTCGCCGGGCCGGAGAGCGTTGACGCTATGGTCGAGCCGATTCGAGAGGCACCGGAGGCCGCTGCCGAGACCATCGACGACAGTCCCGAGGACAGTGCCGAGGACATCGAGCGGACGCCCGAAGCCATCGAGGAGCCCATTGAGGCGATCCCCGGACCCAGAGCACCCACGAGCCTGGATCCGACCGTGCCAGCTGCGGAAACGATCGGAGAGAGGTAGCCGGCTACGGAGGAGCCGACTGAGACGAACGGGGCGGTGATCCGCTGCGTGACGCCGGTGAAGGCGGAGCCGATGCGAGAGGCAGCCGAGGACACGGCCGATACTGCGGGCGTGAACGGGGCGGAGATCTTCTGCGCGATCCCACCGAAGCCGGCCCCGATCTTGGAGGAGATAGATGAGACGACCCCGGTGATCGGAGAGAGACCCGAGGCTATAGAGGATCCCAATGACCCCGACCACTGGCGGACCCTCGCCGCCATGCCCGTGATCGTCCGGGAAAAGGACCCCGCCACGGCGGACGCCTGGTCGAAGCCCTTGCGTACCGCCCCACCCAGCGTGCCCATGATCCCGGAGAACCGGGAAGCGGCCGCTGTCGAGGAGCGGAATCCATCGCGGAAACGCAGCAGGCCGTCACTGACGGGACCGACAACCGCCTGCGCCAGCCCACCCAGGGAGGCCGACAACGACGACGTCGACGACGCCGCCACGGAGGCATCCCGAAATCCTGCCTTGAACTCCTTGCCGAGTCGTTGCACCGTACCCAGGAGCCCTCCGGCGGAGGCCTGCGCGGCGCCCTGGACGGAGGCCAGCGCCGACTGGGCCTCCTTCAAGCGGCCAGCAGCCGTGGCCGTCGTCTCAGAGGCGAGCGCCGCACGCCGACGGGCTGCGGCCACGCGCTCCTCCGCAGCGACGACGGCGGCCGAGCCTGCACCGTTACGCGCGCGCACCTCAGCCAAGCGGGCCTCAGCCACGGTGACCTTCCCGGCCGCATCCTGCTCGGTCAGGCGAGCCCTTGACAGGCTCCTGGACGCGGAGGCCACGTCGGCGGCAAGACGCTTGACGCCATCGCCTCCAGCGCCCTTCATCGCGGCAGAGAAGCCCTTGGAGGTCTCCTGCCCCAGAGAGGTACCCAAGCGACGCCCGGTCCCCTGAAAGGCCCGCTTGAAGCCCCTGGCGCCGGCATCCCCAGCGCCCTGGACCTCCTGAGCGACCTTCCGACGGAAGCCCTTCATCACCGGGAAGACGGTGACGTGACCGGAACCGACTTCGGACGACATACGAACCCCCTTGTCAGGACGAGAACGTGAACGCGGCCTCCATCTCGGCCTGGACCTTGGCTACCAGCACCTCGTCCTCGGACCGCTCCTGCTCACCGCCCCGGGGCCCGGGGTCATCAGGATCAAAGGGAAGGACCATCTTGGCGTACTTGGGATCCACCTGCAGCATCAGGTGCATCAGCTCCGGCACTGTGGCCGGGAACTCCCATCCGGCGTGCTCGGCCCCAAGCTGCGTGGAGGTGTCCGCGAGCGCGGCCTTGGTCAGGGTGACGGCTTCGGCGATCGGGGCCTGTGGCTGGCCGAGGCATCCCCAGGGGAACCCGTATCTCTCGCGCATGGTTGCAGGGAGAGCTTGTGGGTGCTCCTGGTGGATGCTGGCCAGCCAGGTCATTCCCCCATGGTGACCTTGGTGATGCGCTCGAAGACCTTGAAGTACTTGGTGGCGTAGTCGGTCACGGAGATGAGGTCGGCGTTGTTGAGGTAGTCGGCGCTGGCCTGGTCGCCGAGGAGGGTCAGGATCTGGCGGACCTGTTCGACCTCGTCTCCGGCGTTGGTCAGCTCGGAGACCTTCTCCAGGACGCTGACGGTGATCTTGACGGGGGTCTTGATGATGCGGCCGTCGGGGAAGCGTCCCCAGAAGTGGCCGTCGCCGACGACGTACTTGATGCCGGCGTTGTCGGCGATCTGCTGGATGGCGGCTGTTTCTGCGGTTTCGTCCCAGGTGTCGAAGTCCAGGCCGTCGGGCAGCGTGTCGTCGTAGGTGGCAGTATCGGGGGTGGTCACGGGGGTCTCCTTGTCGGGGTGGTGTCGGGGCGTGGTTGTGGGGTGGTGTGCCGGCCGGGGAGGTCCCCGATCCCCAGTCCCCGGCCGGCGGTCATTGGTGGGTCAGGCGGCCTCTACGGTGACTTCGCAGCTGGCCTTCTGCTCTCCGACGGCGGCGGTGATGGTGGCGGTTCCGACGGCGACGCCGGTGACCAGGCCGTCGACGACGGTGGCTTTGTCCTTGTCGGAGGTGGTCCATGTGACGACCTGGCCGGCGGGCTCGGTGGTGGCGGAGAGCCGGACGGTGGTGTTGACCTTGACCTTGGCTGTGGCGGCGGAGATGCGGACCTTGATGCCTCCGGGGATGCCCAGCCATTTCTTGAAGGGGGCGTTCTTGAGGAGGGGGTCCGGGGACCACTCGAAGGTCACGGACTTGGCCTTGACGCTGCCGCGCTCCTCCTGGTCGACCTCGACCTCCTTGATACGGGCGACGCCGAGACGGCGCAGCTCGCGTCCGTTCTTGTAGCGTGTGGCCACGAACAGCAGGAAGCGGGTTGAGGGCAGGGAGGAGTCGACGTAGACGACGCCGTTGGCGTCGGGCTCCTTGCCGTCGATCAGGGCGTTGACGTTGGGGTTGTCCTCGGCCAGGCCGATCTTGACGGTCTGTGTGGACTCTCCGGGGAACTTGTATCCCTGCTGGAAGAACTCGGTGGCGTCCTTGTCGTCGCGGCCTTCCTCGGCGCCGCCGTCCTCCTTGTAGAGGCCGAGTCGCCGGTAGGCGGCTGGGAAGGTGATGTCGGGTTTGCCCATGTCCTCGTCGGCGATGACGTTGCCGGCTGCGAGCGGGGCGAAGGCGGCCATGCCGGTGATCGGGATGCCTACCTCGTTGAGGTCGTAGTCGTCGGCGGTGTAGAGCGCCATTGGGGTTTCCTTTCATGAGGAAGGCCCGTCCCCCGGTCAGGGGCGGGCCGAAGAGAGTGGTGCTGCGGAGTCGGGTGGGCTACCAGGTGCCCACCACGCGGTAGGAGAGGGTGGAGTAGCGGCGGGAGACGTCCTGGGCGTCCTCGACCGGGTAGGGGCCGTTGCAGCCCGAGGAGATCACTGCGGCGATGGGAGAGCCCGCTGCGAGCGTGATCTCGTCGTCTGTGGCGATGGAGTAGACCAGGCGCGACAGGTGCCGGGCCTCGGAGTCGTTCATGCGGGTGCCCGCCAGGACGCTGACACCGACCTGGCGGGAGAACGACACCCGGGAGGTTCTGCCACCTGAGTCGTCGCGGACGACGACGAGCGGCCTCTCCAGCGGAGTCGTGAGATCGGTCGGCTCCTTGGAGTCCACCTCGACGTCCAGCCCCTCGGCGGCGAGCGCGTCCCGTAGGTAGGCGGTGAGCCACAGCTCGAGGTCTGGTGGGAGGACGAGGGTCATCAGGATCCCTCCGCTCTCAGTGCGCGGGCGAGGTTGCCGGTCTTGGCCTCGATCAGCATCGTCTTGGCGTCGGTGCCGACCACGCGGAACGTCTTGCGGTGGGCGGTGTCCCGCTCTCGGACGACGATGCCGTCGTGGTAGGCGCTGGTGTCCACTGGGGCTGCGGCCTTGGCTCGGTCGCGGATGTGCTCGGCGGCGCCCCGGGTGAGGGCGGCGACCTGCTGGGACTTGAGGATCTGGTCGAAGAACCTCGGGTTGAAGCGGATCTGTGTGCTGGCCATCAGCCGCGTACCTCCTTGAGCCGGATCACGAGGTATGGCTGCCATCCGGTGAACGGGTTCTTGGGTGTGGCAGGAAAGCCGTCGACGCGCCATGAGTGGGCCCCGTCGGTGATGAGGTCGCCTCTGGCTACGTCCAGGGTGGTGTCCTCGACGTAGAGGGTCGCGGTTGTAGACACCTCGGACCTAACGGGGCCGGGGTCCTCGTCGGAGTCCTGGGAGTCCAGGAACCCGTGGAGCTCGATGTCGTTGGTGGTGTCCCACGACTCGATCATCCGGCGGGGGTTGACAGGGTCAGGCACCTTGCGGGGTCTGCGGCGTATGAAGCATGAGGGGAAGTCCATCAGGTCTCCTCTTCGGGCCACACGCGCCGGATCGCCGTCGACGGGGCCGGGAAACGGCCCACGGGGTGGCCCTGGGAGGACAGGGATGCGACTGCGCACAGGGAGCGCAGCGCCTGCCTATCGTCCTCAGTGAACCAGGACGCGGCCTCAGTGGAGGACACGTAGGTGGCTCGGGCTGTTCCCACGGACTGGGAGACCAGGCGACGGTCTCCGCGCCGCATGGCCTCTCTTGCGACCCCGTCGAGGATGGCGATTGCGTCGACCGCGTCCTCACCGTCCAGGGACTGGAGGCACGGGGCGATGACGCGTGCGTGGATCAGGACGTGACGAGCCAGGGTCTTGTCCGGGCACGCCAGGTCCTCAACAGTGATCGTCACCGCCCCTTACCTCCTTAGTCCTGCTTGCCGCGAGCGCTGGCGGTCTTGCCGTTGGGTTTGCCGCTGTCACCCTGGGCGGGGTTGTCGTCTCCCCCGCCGTCGCCCTCGCCTTCACCCGTCTTGGGATCGGTGGAGACGGTCTCGGGGACGGTGGCAACCACGAGCCCGAGCTCGACGGCGTGGGCGACCGAGGCCTCGGTGAAGGCGGAGGCGGGGAATACCGTTCCTCGGTAGAGATAGCGCTCGGAGCGGTCCTCGGTGGCCAGAACGACGGCTGCGCCGACGACCTTGTGCGTGATGGCGCCCTGCGGGGCGGTGTGCGCGCCCATCAGAGGTTCGTCCCGGTGATGCGGACGCCGGCCATGGGGTCGGTGACGACGGGGACAGTGACACGGCGGCCGCGCAGGTCGTAGCCGTCGCGCTCGGTGCGGCTGGACAGGGACTCGATGTTGGTGCCGCCGGCGCTGGCGTATCCGGGCGAGTTGAGCTTCTCGTCGGCCATGCCTCCGAGCTGCTCGGTGTCGAACAGCCACGGGTCCTTGCCGGTGACGTGTGGCGAGGTCGTCCATGTCAGGCCCAGGGCGTTGACGGGCATGGTGCCGTTGAGCGCGGGGTTGGCGTTCTCGCGCGGCAGAGCGCCCTTGTCGACCAGCATGCCGATGAACTTGGCGTACTGGGCGCCGGGGAGCACGATCGTGGACAGGTCCAGGCCGGTACCGAGCTCGGCGCGGGCGTTTCGGATGCGGGTGACGGCCTCGACGGCGGCGCCGGGGGTGTCCCAGGCAGCGGACGTCTCGGTGGAAGTGACTTTGGAGGAGATGACTCCCCATGCGACCGTGTCGACGTGGCGGATGATGACGTTGCCCAGGCGGGCCAGGGCCTTGTTGACGACGGCGATGCCCTCGCGGGCGATCTTCTCGTCCGTGACGTCGGTGGAGATGCCCCACTTGACGGTGCGGGCGGCGGCGATCTCTCCGGTGGTCAGGACCGTCTTGGGGTACTCAGAGCCAGGTGCGACAGCCTCGGGGGCGTCGGAGGCGAAGATCTCCTCGCCGGTCTCGTAAAAGACTCCGCCGCCGGTGGCATCGAAGCGGCCGGAGAGCAGGAAGTCCGCGATGAAACGCATCTGGGTGATGTCTGCCAGGCGCTTGGCGACCAGCTGAGGCTTGGAGAGCAGGATGTGGACCTGCTCCGGGGTCAGTGTCTTGTCGGGGTGGGCAATGGGGTAGGTGTAGGAGCCCATGAGACCTCTCTCTTTCCTTTCTCAGTCGAGAGCGATCTCGACGACGTCGTCGGCCTTTGCGGCGGCGGTCAGTGCCAGGCCGATCTGCTTGGTGCCGGTGCCGGTGACCTTGCCGTCTGCGGCTGCGCAGACCCGGGTGCCGGCGGCGATAGCGGCGGCTGCGGGCAGGCGCTGGACACCGCCGCGGTAGACGGTCACCTTCTCTCCGGTGCTGGCGTCGAAGCCGGCTACGCCGACCACGGCGCCGCTGTCGGCCCCGGCGGGGCCAACGGTTCCGGCGCCGGTCACGGCGACCAGGCGTCCGCCGATGACCTTCGCGGAGGCGGCCAGGGAGATCGCCTGGCCCGGGAGGTGCTTGGGCAGGTAGTCAGCCATCTCAGTTCTCCTTGCTGCCCCACGCGGCCGCGTAGAGGCGATCGTCCTCGGTGGTGGTCTCGTTGCCGGCTCCGACGCCGACCTCGGCGACGGGCACGGTGTTGGGGGTCAGGGAGGAGAGCAGCGTCTTGGTGCCCTCCTCATCCTTGTCGGCCATTGCGCGCCAGGAGGCGCGGGCCGCAGGTGCGATACGACCGTCCCTGACCGCGTCGTCGACGATCTTGTCCCGGCGCTCGGAGTCAAGGACCGCGAGGGCCGTGCGGCCGGCCTCGGCGGCTGCCTTCAGGTCATCCAGCGCGGCCTGGTCGACCAGGCAGGTGCCGGCAGGCGGCTCGATCGCGGCGGAGACGGCCAGGCGCTCGTCCAGGGCCGCGAGAATGGCGGTCTCGGTGACGTCCTCGGCCAGGCCGAGCCGGTCACGCAGGCCGTCCTTGAGCTCATCAGTCATGATGATGGTTTCCTCTCGGATGGTGGTGGTGTGGTCCTCCGGCTCGGACGCCGGAAGCTTGGATACGGGGGCTGGTGCAGCGGAGCGCCCCCGGTAGCGGAAGCCGGACATGTCGAAGCGGGCCTCGGCTGGTGGGGCATCGACCCACTCGTCGGCCAGGCCCGCGAGTACGGCCTCCTCGGCCGTGTACCAGGTCTCGGCCCGCATGCGGGCCCGCCAGTCCTCAGTGTTGCCCCCGGCGCGGGCCGCGTAGGCGGCCGCATAGGAGTCGGAGAGCTTGGACAGGACCTGCGCGGTCTCCGCCATCGCCTCAGCGTTCCCGATGCACCAGCCCGAGGCGTCATGGATCATCAGCTCGCTGCCGCGATTCATGACGATCCGGTCGCCGGCCATGGCGATCACCGAGGCAGCCGATGCCGCGAGCGCGTCGACGGTGACGGTCACCTTCGCCTTATGGCGGCGCAGGGCGTTCATGATGGCCAGGCCGTCCCAGGCGGCTCCGCCGGGGCTGTTGACGTAGACGTTGAGCTCGTCGACGTCGAGATCGGCGATCTGGCGGGCGAGGTCGGCGGCGGAGATTCCGTCGCCCCACAGGTCGGCGCCGATGGTGCCGTAGAGGGTGATGTCAGCGGCCGACGGGGATGAGCTGGTGCCATCGTCAGCGGCTGCGGTCGGGTGCAGGTCGATCTTGGCCCACGGGCGTTTGGTCACCGGGGGCTCCTTTCATCGTGGGTGTGGTCGGTGGCGTCGCGTGAGTAGGCGGCTGAACCAGTTCCGCGTGCGGCTTGTAGACCGGGGGCCGTCGTCGGGGTCGGCCACCTCGTCGATGCCCAGGGCGCCGTCCGGGGTGTCGTCCTGGTCCGGTTCCGGTGGTGCTGGAGGGGCCTGTGCGGGCTCCTCCTCGTTGTCTTCGGGCTGGGCCACGGGCAGGCCGTACTGGGTTCGCATGTAGGCGTCCAGGGCGTCATCAGGTTTGATGACGGCCGCGTCCACCAGAGTCTTGATGGCATCGGCGGTGGCGGGGTGCTCCTGGCCGATCGGCTCGACCACTAGACGTGGTGCGGGTTCCTCGGGTCCCCAGTTGAGGTCCACGAGGTCTTCGATGACGTGCTGCTGGACGACGTCGGCGATGTGCAGTGCGACGGCGTTGAGCGACTGGGTGAAGAAGTCCGCGAACGTCGAGCCGAGGGCCCAAGAGCCGGTCTCGGTGCCGAGGTTGAGGAAGTGCGCCAGGACGGAGCGGGCTATCTGCTCGTCGTGGTAGCGGATCGGCCCGTCGGTGTCCGGCAGGTCTCCGGAGACGCCCTTGAGGTCGAGGGTCGCAGTGGCGGGGATGGAAGCTCCTGCGGCCTCTCCGGCTCGGAAGCTGGTGGCAACCTTGAGGCCCGCGTCCTTCTCCTGCTCGGTCCACTCCTTGGTCTCCTGCACGCTGGCCTTCTCCGGGGCCTTGGCGCCGGTGTAGACCGGGACGCCAAGGCCGTTGCGCTCGACCGTCATGGCCTGTGCGCGCAGCATCCTGTCCTTGAGCAGCCAGTTCTTGTACGCGCTGCGCAGGAGGGACTGGCCGACCCAGTCACCGCCCTCACGATCGTTGACGTAGGCAACCAGGCGGGAGACCTGGATCCGTACGCGGCCGGAGTCCGCGAACTGCTCGATCCAGGCCAGTCCACCGTCCTTGTCGACCTTCATCGCGGAGATCGTCCGTGGAGGGCGCCAGGCGAGCTTGGAAAGGTGCGCCAGCCCGTCGTCTCCGCTGACGTCGTACACCTGCTCGAAGAAGGCGTGTCCGAACACGAGCTCGGTCAGGGCCAGGCGCAGGTGCTCTGCCCAGGAGAAACGGCCGCGAGTGCGGGCTGGCGCTGCAGGCGGGCGACCGACGACGGGCAGGCCCAAGTCGGATGCAACCAGGTCGACGACCTCGGGTCGGACGCCCGTGGGGTCGATGGCCCAAGTGGCTGAGCGTACGGGCAGGGTCACTGCGCGCAGCACGGAGGAGACCTGGGAGTCCTCTCGGCGCATCTTGTCGAAGACGGCGACGCTGGCCGGCCAGGCCAGGTCGGGATTGGTCTCGGCGGTGTCCTGGGCGAGGGTCCCCCAGGACGCCAGTGTGGGATCTACCTGGTAGCCGACTTCACGGGTCACTGGGTCACCACCTCCCATCAGGGGTCATAGCGGGGTCAGAAGCGGACGTCGCGCAGATTCTCGCTGAGCCAGTCCCCGAGCGCGGGGGTTTGTCCCGGGACGTCGTCACGGCGGACGACCGCAGCCGGAGTCGGTGGAAGGATCGGCTCGGGCTCGTCGGGCGCGCAGAGCTCGAGGCCGTAGAGCGCGACGGTCTCAGCCACGATCGGGGAGATATCTGTCGGCGACTTCACCCGGGACCAGGCATCGTTCTCGGCGTACCTGGAAGTGACACCGCCCTCGATCGCGAGGCGGGCCACCGGCTGGGCCACGGTCACCAGCTGCCCGTCACGTATCCGGTCGCGGAAGCGGCCTGTGGCGATACCGATGTGGGCGCCGTCGACGGCGTGGACGGTGAAGCCGGCGTCTTCCAGCGGGCTGGCGAACTCCATGGCCGGGCACCCCTTGGTCTGCAAGGCGACCTCCCAGTGGCCGGACTCCTGAGCCAGGTCAGTGAGGTAGGCAGGGAGCCACATCATGCCCGCTCGCTGTGCCCACACGGTCGTGAACGGGCGCCCGTCGTTGAGACTGACAGCCGAAGCGACGTAGGTCATCGACCGGTCCTGGGAGGTGTCGATGCCCCACACAGTGCGTGCGCCCTCGGGGATCATCGCTCGCACGTCGGCCGGTGGCAGGTGCGTGTCCTCGAAGTCCTTCACGCGCACGTAGGTGTCAACCAGGGCGGCAACCCATTGGCACAGCACCTCGGTGCGGTAGGCCGCGTCAGTCATCGACTCACTGTCCGAGATGCACGAGGCCACCGTGATTGAGCCGTAGCCGATCGACGGGTTGGCCTGCAGGATGCCGTCGACGTCGTCGACCGGGCACCCGTCCGGCGCGGACCACTCGAACAGGCCGACTGATGTGTCGTGCGTGGGATCGTTGGCGTACTCCTCGGCCGCCATGATTCCGGCCTCGACGTAGCGGTCCCACTCCTCGATGAGACGCAGGCCGACCTCACGCTGCTTGAGCAGCACGACCGACTTCGGGGTTCCGGCGTTCGAGATGCCCCACAGCTGTCCCGACCAGAACGACTTCGTCGTCTGTGCGACCGCGTTCCAGGCCTCCCACGTCTTCTGCTCGCGCAGCTCATCCATGAGGACCCTGGCTGCAGGCTTACCGCGAGCGGAGCTGGCGGCGCGGATCTCGTAGTGGGCCCGCGAGCGCGCCATGATGCGTTCCTTGCCGTTGGTGTCGGTGACGGCGGCGGTGGCGGCCTGCAATGGCGGGATGATGAGATCGCGTTCCTCGTCAGTGGAGGGTTTGGGGTTGCACCAGTTCCTGATGCGGTCCCAGGGGCCGCGGGCGATGTCGAGGTTCTGGGCGGTGCCGACGATCTTGAAGTCCAGGGGCTTGACCTTGTCGGTGCGTCTGCGTGAGTCGACGAAGAGCCACCAGGCGGCCAGCACGGTCGCCAGGAGGGACTTGCCGTTCTGGCGGGCCACGAGGACGATGACGCGGCGGAACCGGTACGAGCCATCGGGGAGGGTCTCCAGGGCGTGGATCAGCAGCCACTTCTGCCAGGGGTAGAGCTCGACGCCGAGGAAGACAAGAGCGAACTCGATTACCTCGAAGCCTCTGGACGTCTCGGGGGTCAGGGGACGTAGCGGGCGGGTCCAGAGTCTGGGCTCGGTGCGGCCGAAGTGCTTAGGCTCCATTGGCCTTCATCCACGCGTCTATTGAGGTCACTGCTGCCGCTTCGGCGCCATCGGCGTCAGGGACGTCGTCGACGGCCTGCAGGGTCGGGGTGAGACCGAGCTTCTCGAGCGTCTTGAGGTAGGTGGGGATCGGGCCGTAGGCGGCACGGCGAAGGACCTCTCCGCCAGCGCGCTGGGACTCGTCAATGATCCAAGCCAGGGTCATGGTCGCGGCCACCGCGCCGGCGTAGCGGGGCTCGTCGCGCAGCTCGGGCGCGGCGTCCACGGCTTGTCTGGTTTTGCGGACCATGAACCCCTGGTCGTAGGTGCCCTGGCGGCGCAGCGGTGGCTTGAAACGGTCCTCCAGCCGACGGATAGTCTCCATGGCGCGGCGCTCGATGGCGATCGCCGGGTGAGCGATCGGGGAGCCTTTGGCGTCCCCGACGATGATCTGCTCATCGTCGACACGCTTGCGAGCTCGGCGGGCTATGGCGACCGCCTGGCAGTACTCCTCCAGGAGAGGACCGGCGACCTTCGCAGCGCCGGCGCCGTAGGCCTCCAGGGTGTCACACCACACCTGGGCCGCATCCTCCTCCAGGGACTCGGGTGGTGGCGGGTAGGAGGACACGGTGTCCTCCTCTCACTCAATCGCTCACACGCTGAGGCAAGGTAATGGGGTAGCCCGCGCTTTCCCCAGCGACGCCGGTGTCAGCCGCATGCCAGCGTGCTGCAGCGCCGTCAGGAGTCTCATGCGCTGCTCCGAGATCTTCATGATCCGGTCCACCGCCCCGAGGCTGCCCTTTGTCGCCTGCGGCCAGACCGCCATGTGCAGGCGGTCCAGGCGGGCCAGCTCGAGGGAAAGCGTCTCCGGGATATCCGCGTCCGGACGGGCCGCGAGCGCGTTGGAGATCTCCCTGCGGACGGCGTCGACGTCGGGCAGGCCCAGGTGGTCGGCGATCTGTGCCTCAGAGGCTCCGGCCAGTCGCAGCTCGAGTGCCTTGGCCGCTATGCCGGCGGAGGTCACGGTTCCTCCTGAGCCGCCAGGAAGTCGATAGGCTCGCCTTCGCGGACGGGCAGGATGCCGGTGTGCTCCTGCCAGCGGCGGCAGATGGCGTCGGCGTAGCGCTCGTCGAGCTCGACCAGGAACGCGCGGGCCCGATGGTGGTGGGCCGCGATGAGGGTTGAGCCGGAGCCTCCGAAGAGGTCCAGGACCAGACCGCCGGGCGGACAGGAGTTGGTGAGCATTCGGGTGATGAGCTCGACGGGCTTCATCGTCGGGTGGTCCGGGTTGCGTGGCGGCTTGGGGACCTCGAAGACCGTAGTGGCGTCGTGGCCGCCGTACCAGCCGGGTCCGCCGCGTCCAAGGCGGCCCTCGCCGCCTGGGGCGTAGCCGTAAACCAGGCCCTCGTGGGTAAGGGCAGTCGGGTCCTCGAAGTCCTTGTCCTCACCGGGCGTGTGTCCTGCCCAGATGGGCTCGTGGCGCCATTGGTAGTCGGAGTGGCCGAGCACGAGTGTGTTCTTGACCCATACGAGATGCTGGCGGACTCGGATTCCGGCGGACATCATTGCTGTCTGGAAGGCGGGGCCCTCGGTGTCGGCGTAGGCGACATAGACCGGGGCCCCTGGACGGCTTGCGGTCACGATGGTGCGAAAGGCCCCACCCAGCAGGTCTGGTAGGTCCTCAGAGGAGTCGTTCTTGATCTGGCCGGCGGCGCCGGAGTAGTTCACGCCGTACGGAGGGTCGGTCCACACGCAGTCGGCGCGCTCGTCGCCCAGGACCGCGAGGACTGCGTCGGTGTCGGTGGCGTCCCCGACCAGCAGGAGGGAGTCTCCCAGGTGCCACACGTCCCCAAGACGGCACGTGTGATCCTCCTTGGGTACGGGGGCAGCGGCGTCGACGTCGGTCAGTGCGGCAGGCTCCTCGCCGGGTAAGAGCTCCGCCAGGAAGGCGCCATCGTAGCCGGTCCCGGTCAGGTCCGGCAGGGAGGAGAGCAGCTCGGCCAGAGCGGCGTCGTCGTAGCCGGCGATGTCGTTAGTGCGATTGTCCACCAGGACGATCCTGGCGGCCTCTTCATCGTCTACATCGACCCAGGAGACCGCGATGTGCTCCCAGCCGAGAGCCTTCGCGGCCTGCCAGGTGTGGTTGCCGGCCAGGATCTCGCTCGTGCGGACGCTGGCGACGACAGGCCGGTACTGGCCGTGCTGGCGCAGGGACTCCTTGATCGCTTCAAGGTCCCCGCGACGCGGGTTGTGAGCGTAGGGCCTCACATCGTCGATGGGAACGACCAGAGACGCCAGGGTCTCGTGAATCTCCAAGACGATCACCTCCAGGAGGATGGCGCAGACAGTACGGGAGCGGGACGAACGATCACGCCCTGCGTCTCAGCGTTCCTGACGGCATCAGAGCGACGCCGGTGTACCTCCCGTTGCAGCTGTCGAAGGGATCCGGACCAGCCGGAGCGGGCCGCGAGCGCTACAGAGCTCATCTGCGGGTAGGAGGACAGCAGCTCACCCACGGCAGCGCCCTCTCTGTCCCACCTGCTGGACCGCTGATAGGTCAGCCGGGCGTCCGGGGCCAGGGTGCGGTAGACAGCGCCCCTTGAACACCCCACGACACGGGCGATCTCGGTGATTGTGAGCCCAGATCGCGCAAGGGCGCGAATTTTCACACGATTTCGCATCAAATGTCCCGTTTTCGTGTCGCATCCGCGCCATTTCAAGGCACCCCCGGGGCGAAAATGCCGGGGAGAGAGGATCAGCGCGGGCGGGGGGTGGTCCGGCCAGGAGGGGTTTGTGGATTTTTCCGCCGTCACTCCGGAAAGGCGGAAAAGGACGGGGTAGGCACTCACCACCACGGTGAGACCTGGTCACCCAAGTCACCTCTCGGCGCAGTCTTGCCCCGCTTGTTGTTGCAGCGACGGTGAGCGTGCTTGAAGTTGGACGGGTCCTCCTGCGCCTCGGGGTGCGTGGCCACGGGCAGTGCGTGGTCAAGCTCGTGGGAGTCCTCGGTGGAGCCGGGCGCGGCGTCGTAGTCGATGCGTTGACCGCAGATCCAGCAGTCCGCCTGCGCTCGAGTGGCTGGGTCTGCGTCGAGGCGCTTTCCCTCCTCGAAGAAAGCGGTGCGCAGCTCTCGCATGTGACGGGAGGATGAGCGTTGCGCCACCAGCGCCTCGCCTCCTCTCGACGCCGAATGTGCGGCTGGTCAGTGTGTGGTCTTAGCTGAGGTGCGGGCCTGGCGCTGAGCACGGAAGCGTGTGAGCTTCGCGGGCTGCTGGTAGACGGCGTCGAGCAGGACACTCATGAAGTTCAGGACGTCGTCACACTCTTCCTCGGTCACGTCCTGGACGAAGTCACCGTGTGCCATCTCGTTGCCCATGTGCCGGATCTCGTGGGCAGTGTCCTTGACCAGGGTACTGATGATCCCCCGCTCTGCCAGGGCGTCGATCTTCTTGACCAAGGAGCCATCCACAACCCCCTGGTCCTTGGCTACCGCCTCTACGACCGAGCGGGCCATGAGGATGGCCGCCCGGAAGGAGCGGATTGATTGGCACTCATAGGCTTCGGAGGCCGCGCCGCGTACTGGGGAAGGAACGTCCTCAAACCGTCTGCCCCGCACGGTAGCCGGAAGCCAATCGATGTCTGCACGCGGTTCCTCGAACACGTCCTCCGCTTTGTGGGAAAGGTAAGGATCAGCAGAATAACCGGGCATCTTCGCAACCGAGGCAGCGAAACAACTGTCACAACGGTAAGTACGCGTCCAAAAGTCGCCGTCCGTGGAATAGATCGGCGCATCGATTGGGGCCATGTGGGTAAGTTGCTCGCAGTTCCAGCAGATCCTCGATGCCATGGGCTTACCGTAGCCGAAGACGTCAGAGGCCCGAACGGCGATCCGCTCGGGCCTGGCATTGACGACACTGGTGCCGCTGCTGCAAACCATACACGCGCCCCACGAAAAGCAGCAATCACTCCAGTTCAGACACGCCGTGCAGGGGCCCTGCGCCGCCGTCTGGCGGCATCAGCGACCAGAACGTCAGCGAAAGCGACCCATGACTCTCCCCCGCTGCGTACGCGGCGGATACGGCCCGAGGACGCCCAGGCACTCACCGTGCCCGCCGGCAGCCCGGGCACCAAGGACGGGATGGCACTGATGCGCTCCCACCTCTCCCCCGCCACCATCATGACGCGACCGCCTCAGCCGGGACGGACATGCGGGCAACAACCACAGCCCATGCCCGAGCTCGGGCCCAGTCCTCCTCGGGCATCACCAGCCCACAGGCCGGGAGCGAGCAGACCACCTGCTCGGAGCCACCTTCGACACGGGGTGGGTGCACCACAAGCGAGAACGCCCCACACGACGGACAGCGCACGTCGATCACTCGCCGGTCAGGTTCCTCCACCGGCCAGCGAGCGGCGGCTCGCGCTGTGGCGTCCCCCAGGTCTGAAAGCATGTCCGCCGCCCACGGAAAAGCGGCGACGCTCGGAAGACGGGGCTCGAGCCAGGCCACCAGGCGGCCGGCCACCGCAGGGTCCCGGATACCGGCCACCTCGCTGCCGGACACGTAGACGCCGCCGGTGGCAGGGTCTCGCAGCACCCGTTCCTCAGTCACCCACAGCCCACGACGCGACGGAGCTGATACGCCCAGGGCGTCGGCCACCTGATCACACCAGGAGGCCAGCATGGCCACGAGATCATCGGCTGTCCCCAGAGACGCCGGGTACAGGGACCGGGAACCTGGCGATGGGCGGCCACCGCCACCGCACCCCTGGGGTGAGGACATCGACGGTACCGCGACCTCGAACAGGTGATCGATCAACGCGGGAAGCGTCCTGACTGCGGACTGGAGTCTCCCCCAGCACCTCGGGCACAGGACTCCGAACTCGGACGGGCACGGCAGGCACCCACGGCAGGAGCGTCCCTCGTCATCGACACCCGCACAATCGGCCAGGTGCTCACCAACGATGACGCACCCCGAAGCGCAGCGACTCATCTCTCCTCCTCAGTCATCGCCATTTCCAGTTCCCCCAGGTCGCACAGCCTGCAAGGAAGGTAGTCGCCGTGCTCAACGCAGGTTCCTAAAGAGGCTCCCGTGGTAACTGCCTTTCGCTTGCCCCGCTTGCGTCTTCGTCTCGGTCTGGGTGGCCGGTCAGCGGGTTGGTCCGTTGAAGGTTCCTGATCGGGGACCCTGCCGGGCCCTGCCTGCCCTTGCCCCGCCCTGCCGGTGCCAACCCCTGCCCTGCCCTGCCCTGCCAGCGCGCGTGCGCCCGTGAGAGCGGGCGCGTGCGGGCGCACGTGGGCGCGTACGCCCGTACGCGCGTGAGGCTCCTCGACGTCGGCGGGCTCGGCGAAAGGCCCGACCAGCGCTCGAACGTCAGGGTGAGCCTGAGGTCGAGTGTTCTGGCCGAGCGCGTCGACGGGGGTCGGCCTGGGCCCGGAAATGGGCAGACTTCTCCCGTTGAATGTTAAATAGGGTTTCTTTCGGTGCCTTGGCGCGGGCGGTTGGGACTGCTCCGCAGGCTCGGTGACACGGTCAGACAGCCCGGAGCCGTCGTCGGGGGACGAGCAGGTACCCGGGTTCTCCTGCCCTGCGGACGCCGGAGTGCGCGATCCAGGACCTGACGGGTGGCACCCTGCGGACGCCGTCGGATCTGACGGGTGCGAGCAGCCATCCGGCAGGCCCGATCTGGCGGGTCTCTCCGGGTGCGAGCGGTGAGAATCTGGCTCCTGCCCAGCGACCCCCTCGGGGCGCTCCGGGCTGTCCTGGCCGGTGTTGAGCTCCTGATCCAGCAGCCCCTCGTCGGAGGCCATCATCGCCGCGCGCAGCCCTGCGGACCCTGTGGGGTGCGAGCGTGCGTCACGGACGGTGAGGGCCTCTTCGTGGGCCCGGGTCAGGTGCAGAGTCAGTCCAGCCGCCTTCGGTGGGCGCTGGCCCTTTTTGCGGTTGCAGCCGGCGCAGGAGATCACCAGGTTGTCCACGCCCAGCGGGCGGGGCAGGACGTGGTCGATCTCCGGGCGCAGCTCGCCCTTACGGGTCGAGCGTGACAGGCGCTGCTCGCAGTAGGCGCACACGGCCTCGTCAGGTCCCTCTGGGGCCTGCTTGAGGTGGATCGGGAGCCGATCACGCTCCCATACCGCCGCGTGCAGCCGTGGGTCGTTGCGCTCTTCTCGGAGCGCCTTGATCATCCGCTCGTCAGCGTTCGATCGCTTGTGGTAGATACTCCAGTCGTGGAACCGGTACTGGCCCGGCTCGACCGGCTCGCACCGGTCGCAGCCGTGGCCAGCGTCGTGCCCCGGGCCCCCCTCTACCAGGAGCCCCGCCATTCGGAAGACGCGCTCTGGGTCCGGGACGAGCTGAAGCAGGTCGTACCTGTCCAGCGTCCCCTCCCCCAGTGCGGCCTTGATCCGCGAGCCAGCCAGGACCCACAGGTACCCAGCGCCAAGCGCATCAGCGTCCCCAGCAAGCCCCCGGCGCATGAGCGCCTGGTGCTTGGGGTGCTGGAAGGCCTGGTCATCGACCACGAACCATGACAACGGTTACTCCTGACAAGACTGGTAAGGACAAAACAGGTGGAAGCCGCCGGGCGGGCTGCGCCCACGGCCACGTCGGGTTCTCATGCTTACGGCCTCCTGAGGCTAGAACGGGGGCTCGTCACCGATGGAGGTGGAGCCGCCCGTGGCCCACGGGTCGTTCGGGGCGCCGCCTTGGGGCGCCTGCCAGGTTCCGGCCGCTGGGGGCTGGGCTGGGGCCTGCTGCTGGGGCTGGCCGATGCCGGAGCCGAAGGCCGTGGGGCTGGCCTGGCCGCCGCCGAATCCACGCCGGACACCGGTCCGGGGCTGGCGGGTGACCTGGGCCTTGGCGTAGCGCAGGGAGGGACCGATCTCATCGACCTGCATCTCCACCACCGTGCGGTTCTCGCCCTCACGGGTGGTGAAGGAGCGCTGGACCAGTCGGCCCTGGACGATGACGCGTGTGCCCTTGGTCAGCGACTCGGCCACGTTCTCCGCGGCGTCGCGCCAGATCGAGCAGCGCATGAACAGGGTCTCCCCGTCCTTCCACTCGCCGGCCTGGCGGTCGAAGGTACGCGGCGTGGAGGCGACCGTGAAGGAGGCCACCGGATTCCCCGACGGGGTGAAGCGTAATTCCGGGTCCGCGGTGAGGTTGCCGACCAGAGTCAGCACGGTCTCGCCAGCCATCAGCTGCGCTCCCTCATGCGGTGGTGGGCGAGGCGGCGGCCTAGGACGACCGCCACCGCCACGACGGCGACGACGCTCATGCCTCCCCAGCCTCCTCGGTTTTCTCTGCCTTCTCCTTGACCATCCCCAGGACGACCGCAACCGCGCAGAGCAGAGAGCCCGTCGGGTAATCACTGTCGTGCTGCGCGCGGTAGTAGTTGTCGCGGAGCATGCTGATGATCGCCCGAGGCACCTCGACCGTGCTGGCCTCATCAACGAGGCCGAGTTCCTCCGACACCGAGTCCACGAGCTCTTCAGCGGCGCGCTCGAGGCCCTGTTGGTCATCATCCGAGTCGAGCAGCGCCTTGTTCAGGTTGAGCAGGAGCCCCTCCTCGACGGGGACTACGGGCGCCCGCTCCTCGACCACGGTCTTGATGTCGCCCTCCGGGACGCAGACCACGTCCTCAACGAGCCGGCACACGGTCGTCGACAGCGGAACCTCGGCGATCAGGTCCTTCTTGGAGTAGAGGCGGACCCGGGTGGACTTGCCCATCATGAGTACGTTGTTCGCTGTGGCATCGATCTCGGCGATGCGGGTGATCTTCTCGGGGACTCCTCCGGCGAGGACGGTGTCGCCGGGGCAGACCTCGGTAACGCTGATGGTTTCGATGGTGAAGGTGGGCATGGGGATCTCCTTGTCTGGTCAGTCGGAGCACCGGCACTCGCCGGTGAGTGGGTTGATGGGGCGCCCGCAGGAGAAGCAGAGGTCCTCCTGCGGGGGCCGGTAGTCGAAGCGATGGCGCGGTCGGCGTCGAGCAACCACCTTGGGTGTCGGAGTGATGGCTTTGGCAGGAGAGGGGGCCGGCTCGACGGCGGCGGCCTCACCCGCACCCGTAGGCCCGGCCTCAGCTGCCGCTGGGGCGGCGCAGCTCTTACACTCACCGGAGCGCCCATAGGGCGTGGTCGAGGCCGGCCAGCCGTTGATGATGCCCTCACTGGGGCGCATGGCGGCGCCGCAGGAGCGGCAGTGGATGGGGCCGGAGGAGAAGTCGATCAGGACCCGTTGGGCGCTGCGATCTTTGCTGGTGGCCATGAGGTCCTCCTTTCGATGTGGGGGTAGTCGGAGCGGGCCAGCAGGCCCAGGGTGTGGTTGACGGCGCGGTCGTGGTCCTTGCAGTGGATGACGTGGTCCACCTGTCCGGCGGCGATTACCTCGCCGGTGCGGTGATCCAGCGACCTGACGGTGTCGCCGACACGGATCTCGTAGAAGGCCGCTGGCGCCCAGGTGGTGCTCATGAGATGCCTCCCCGGTCGTAGAGGGAGAGGTGGAACTCGTAGACGGGCTGGGCCAGACGCTTCTTGGTGACCTCCGGGTGGCGGCGCAGGTCCGGGCCGAGCAGGTGCTTGGCGTCGTCGTCGGGCAGGACGCCGGCGTCGACCAGGCCGTCGACGATGGGCTTGACTGTGGCCATGTAGTTGTGGGGGTCACGCCGACGGCGGTCGGGGAAGGCAATCTCCACCACCAAACGGGCTCGCTCAAGGCTCGGCGCATGAGAGAACCTCGCGGTCTGTTCAGCGAGCTTGCGAATCAACCGACGCTTGGGCGCCGTGTGCCCCCAGTGGTTCCTCGAGTCATTGAGGTTCAGCACGTCACTGGCGGCCAGACGGATCACCGCTTCCCAGACTGGTGCTGGGCTCATGAGGCCACCTCCTGCACCTGGCTTGTGGGGGCAGGCTTGAGCGGGCCGAAGTCGACCCGGATGCCGTTGTCACGCAGCCACTGCCCCATGGAGTCACCGTCCCGGACACGTCCCTGGATCGCGTCCGCCAGGAGCCTGAGGAAGGCGAATGCCTGGGCGGCCTCGCAGGTCTTGGTGGCCACGACGTCGGGGCGCGAGGAGGAGTCGGCGGGCTGTGCGGGAGCGGTCAGGGTCGCCTCGATCCCATCCTGGTGATCGAGCTCGACACGGATAGTGATCCTCATGCCGCGTCACCCCCGAACGGGACTTCGTCGTCGGTGAGGTAGCGGGTGATGAGGTCTGGGCGGTGGCCCTGCCAGGAGGTGATGATGCGCCGCCCCGACCCCGGCGCCCGCAGAACGACTGCCGGTGTGGTGGTGATGCCCCGGGAGAGCAGCAGGCTCTGGTGGCTCTCGGCGGACATCTCGGTGAACGTGACGCCCTCCTCGCCCAGGAGGCGGGTGGTCGCACGGCACGCCTCATGCCCCTGGGCGGTGTAGACCTCGACCAGGACCAGCCCATTGGCTGGGCAGGCGTGGCCGGCCACGAGGTCCAGGGCGGTCAGCTCACCGTCCCGCTGCCGGTCATACCAGGCCGGCGCGTCACTGATGCCGGCGACACCTGCCATCGGTGTGCGCAAGGTGCGGGCGGTGAACTGGACTCCCTGGTCGGTGAGCTCGTCGATACCGTCACGGTCCAGAGCGTCACCGTCGAGGTAGCTGGTGATGATCTTCAGGATCTGTGAGACCACGCGGACCTCACGGCGCTGGCCGGCGACGACGTCGTCCCGGCTGGTCGCGTCAACGCTGGGGGCCGGAGCGGTCGCGGTCATCTCCATGCCCTCGGACAGATCGGCGTCAATGCTCAGGTGCACTCTCATGCCGCGTCACCCCCGAACGGGCCCTCAGCGCCCTCGTCACCCTCGGTGTTCTCGGAGGTCTCGGAGGTCTCGGTGGTGCTGGTGGGGGTGGTTTGGGTGCGGATCCAGTGCTGGATCTCAGTGACCAGGGTGTGCTCGGCCTCGCGGGCAGGCTCTCCGCCGGGTGGGGTGCCATCCAGGAGAAGGTCCATGAGGGCCTCAACGGCGGGGCCGTCGCAGGCGGGCACGCCCAGGGACGCCTCGCTGGTGCCGTAGGCGGCGCCGGCGGCCAGGACGGTCAGACCCATCAGGGACTCCAGTGCCCCGGAGGCCACCAGCAGGTGGCCGGCGGCGGTGGCCACCAGGGGCAGGCCGCCCAGGGCGGTGGCCGTGGCCTTCCAGGCGGCGAGCTGGTCCTCGGGGATCAGGAAGGAGGCCTCCTGGGCGATCGGCTCGGCGCACACGCGAAGCACAGTGGCAGCACCGTCGACGCGGTCCAGGCCGCTCTCGTCGAAGTACTCGCCCTGGGCGCGGATACGGATGGTGCGGCCCTCCAGGAGTCCATCGACGTCGGTGGCCTGTAAGGTGCGGGTGGTGATGTCCAGGCGCAGGCGATCGGTGCCGGTGGACTTGAACACCTGGGTGATGACCTTCAGCGCCGGGGCGGTGAAGTCCAGGCCCTCGGTCGTGTCCGTCTCGGTACCCGGCTCGGTGGGGTCGTCGACCTCCAGTAGCGGGACCAGCGCGACCGCCGCCCGCTGCCGGTTGGTCGCGACCAGCGCCAGGCGCATGCGCTCGGCGTCAGTGACCACGCGGACGCGCTCCACCCCGCCGCCGTCCTTCTCCTTGCCCACGTGCGGGATGACCGCCTTGATCGCTGCGGTCAGGTCCTCTGCCCGGCACACGGCCGATACAGTGGCCCTCAGCCCCGGTGCCATTGTTGGTGTCATGACTGGCCCTCCTCGGCCTGGTCCGTCCTGGTGGTCTTGGTAGTGGGTTTAGTGCCGGGGACCTGGTGCAGGTCGCTGGCGTCGGTGGCGTCCTCCACGTCCTGGCAGTAGTCGGCCTCGACGTCGGAGAGGGTGTAGCCGAGCTGTTCGAGGAAGCGCAGGTGCAGGCGGGTCATCATGGCGGACACGCCCCTGGTGTCGGTCCAGGTGTCCTTCTCGATGGAGCCCTCCATCGCTGCCAGCGCGAAGGTCAGCAGGGCCACCTCAGCGGCAGGCGCCGTCGGCAGCACCGCCCTCAGCGAGGGCAGGTCGCAGGCCAACCGCTCCCTGCCCTTCTCCAGGGCGATGGACGACACACTCATGTGGGTCCAGCGCAGCACCGGGAAGAGGTACAGCGGCAGCCTGGAGCGCCAGGCCACCGCCGGGAGGCGGGTGCCCGAGGTCAGCAGCCGGTCCTGGATCCACTGGCGGCGCACGCCGTTGGCGGCGTCCATCGCCTTGTTGCGGCGGATCTTCTCCGCCCTGGCCTTGCGCTGCTCCTCCTCCATGGGCCCTGAGGTCGCCCCGGAGGTGTTGCGGGCCCACCGATTGCGGTGCCCGTGGGCCCTCCAGTCATCGCACCAGAAGGTGGTGGAGACTCCCACGACTTTGCGGGTACTGCTGTTCCAATCGAGATCGGGGTGAACAACGGCGACGTGGCCGGGGCAGGAGGCGTGAGTCTGCGCGGTGAACACCTCGCCGCGCTCGTCGACTATCTCTTCCAGGAGCCTGCCACACCCGAGGAGGGAACGTTCCTCAGTCCAGGCGAGCACGCGCAGGCCTTGGGCCTCGAGCTCGGCGCGCTTGTCGGCCAGGAGCCGTTCCTCCTCGGCCTCGGCACGAGCCCGGGCGACGATGTGCTCGACCTGCTCGGGCCGCTCGATCGCATCGGCGACGGCCTTGGCCACCACCGGTGAGTCCTCCACGGCGTCGGTGGCGAGCTCAGCCAGGTGACCGAGCCCCACCAGGTCGATCTGCGGGCGCTCGACGGCGGCCTGGCGCACAGCCTGCGGGGCGCTTGCCACGGCCCTGGCGGCCGCGACCTCCTCACCCCGGATACCCCGCCTGCGCAGGTCCTGGGCAGGTACGCCCAGGAGCACGAGCTGCTGGATCGCGTCGGCTCGCTCCGCGCTGTTGCAGTGCTCTGCCTCGTCATTGACCATCAGCTGGCTGGCGATCCGCTCGGCCTCGTCATCGACCCGCACCACCCGCACCGGCACACTCTCCAGGTGCAGGGTCAGGGCCGCGTCCAGGCGGCGGTGACCGTCCAGGACGACCAGGCCAGTCAAGGTCACGTAGACGTCGATGTCCTTGACCACGCCGTGAGCGCGGACCGTCTCCAGGAAGCCCTTGCCCGCCCGCAGGTCACGGCGCACGTTCTCCCCGGCCTGCAGGTACTCGGGGTTGACCAGGTAGCGGGCCCCCTCCACAACATGGTCCAGAGGATGGGTGGCCTCCTGGCGGGACAGGACCCTGGGGCCCCGCTCCACCACGGCCGGCGAGGCAGGCGCCGGCGGGGTCAGACCCACGTCTCGGCAGGTCTGCGCCAGGCCAGCGATCCCGTAGACAGCCGGGCTGTTAGGGGTCGCGGGGCGCTCCACGCCCACCCAGCCGGCCGCCTCCAACCGGTCCAGCACCCGGCGCAAGGTCCGACGATCCAGCCCGGTGCTCTGAGCCAGCACCGCCTGGGAGACCTCCACCGCCGGCTCCCCACCGGCCGCATCAAGCAGCGCGAACACCACCAGGCGGGCCTGCTCGTCATCGACGCCGATCACCGGCCGCTCCACTGTCGTAGTCATGAGAAAAGTCCTTCCTGAACACTGGTCCTGCGCTGCCTGGCGCGCACCCGCGCGCCCTCCTCGAGCCACCTCGACGACACCGACTCCGTGTCACCGACCAGCCTCATCGGCCCAGTCAGCTCACGCGCCGCCCACAGCACATGGGCCTCCACCTGAGGGGCCACCCGCCCAGCCTCAGCCAGGCAGGACGCCACCGCCCGCGCCGACCCCGACACGGCGGACGCAATCACCGCCACCGTCAACCGCAACGCCTCCGACTGCTGCAAAGGCGTCAACGCCTGCCACAGATCCCGACGCCGCCCCGACTGCACATTCCCACTCACGCCGCCACAGCTCCTTCGGGGCGAACCGGGATGACGGTCTCGATCCACGCACCCAGCCCGTGGTGGACGATGTGCCGGGGCTTGTCGGTCATCCGGAACCCCAGAGAGTCCAGCGCCTGTCTGGCCCACTGGGTCAGCAACTTCTTCTCGAGCCACAGTTCCTCACCCTCGGGCGGAACCGGCCATGTCACCACGGCTTCGCCTGCGCTGCGGCGCACCACTAGACCCTTCTTCGTGGGGCGGCCGGCCGCACGGCGCTGGGCCTGCATAGCGGCCGCTTTCTCCCGGACGGCGACCTCACGCCAATGCTTCAGGCAGCGGCCCCGACCGACGCACCGCCTGGTGCCAGTCCACTGGCCCTCAGGCTTGCAACCACTGGGACGCAGCATCGTGCTGCAACCGTCTTCCTTGCACCGCACCGGTCCGTTGGACCAGTCGATCCGCTGATTCATGCCGCCGCCTCCGAGGGGTCGTCCGAGCCGGCAGCCTCAACAGAGCTGGTGTCACCGCTGCCGGGGTCCTCCCACCAGGGGCGCACACCGGCCTCCGGCGAGAGCTCCAGCAGGACCACGCCGAGGCCGGTCGCAATGACCCCGGGGATCGCCAAGCCTGAGTAGACCCATGCCCGGGTCAGGCAAACGACCAGGTTCCCCAAGATCAGCAGAGCGCCCAAGGCCAGCAGGACAGCGCCCCACCGAGCCTGCCGAGACGACAGGGACGGCACCGGGACGCTTCCGCGCTCCTCGGCCAGGACATCGAGAATGCTCACCTCACGGCCAGTAGGAAGTGGCCACAGCGTGCGCCGGAGAGAAACGACGGCGGTGAGCAAACGGTTGGGGCGACGGTGTCGAGGCGTGTAGTAGCTATTCATTTGGTAGACTCCTTCTTGGATTCATTTGGTGATTCCTGCCCCGCCGCTGCTGCTTTCAGCGAGCGGGGCGCCCCATGTTTCAGGGCAGCGGCATGACCGAGGTGGTCGTAGCCGTGGTGGGAGGCCCGTACAGGGCCTCCAGGTCGTCGACACTGGGGGCAGCACCCTCCTCGCGTCCCATCTGGTATCCGACCCACCAGGACAGAGCGGCCGAAGCGAAGACAGAGGCGACGAGGAACAGATAGATAACGAGGGCCTCCATCACCAGCTCCCCCTGCGGACAAGCACGTTCTCCTCGGTAGGCTTGCCAGCACCACTACCCGCGACAGCACCGAAGCTGCCGCTCCCTACCGAGGAGGAGTTATGAAATACGAACTGCACGCCCTTGGCGAGAAGTTCATCGTCGAACAGGGTGTTGAAATCGGCGGCGCCGATGTGGAAGAGGCGGCTGATATTGCTCTCGCTTTCCACCGCGGTGGCACCTTCGCCGTCCTGACCACGCGCGGCGAAATCACCTTCAACGTACCTGATGGCGGTATCCCCGTCTGGGTGAAGCCGCTCAAGCAAAGTGAAGGTTGGGCACAGGTCATGTAGGGCTGCCGAGAGCATCGGCTGCGGGGTCTCCTCGAACACTGTGGATTCGGGGAGACCCCTTGTCGCACGCAAGCAACAAGCAGTGGCACTATTTCCCGGGTTCTCACGATGCACCACAACGGAGTCTTCGAGCTGCTGAAGCATCACGCCACGTCCATGCGGGAAGCAGCCTGCACATCCTGGATCAGGACAGGCAGACACGGGCACGACTGGCCCACCTCGTGGTGGTAGCCGATGCAGCGGGAGTCGAGGCACCCGCACTTGTCCCCAGTCCAGGTCGTGCCGGCTTGCTCGTAGTGCAGGACGTAGTCGCGGGGAGCAACACCGTGAGCAGTGATGGTCCGGCGGGCCTCGTCAGACAGGCCACGCACGCGCTTGCTGCCGTAGGTCATCACGCCGCCTCCTTCTGATCGGCCCGCGAGCGCGGGGCGGTGTCCTGGGGCAGGCGGGAGAGGAGCTCCTCGCGGCGCTTCTGGGCAACGCGAGCGACCTCGCGCTCATCGATGAGCCATGTCCCGTACTTGCCGGGAAGCTTGTCGACGGTAGAGATCTCGCCGGACTCGATCCAACGAGTGATGGTCTTGGGGGAGACCTTAAGGATTTCAGCTGCCGCTGAGGCGCTCAGCATGCCCCGGAGGGATGGCGTGCTTCGGTTGCTTGACATGCGTCAATTAGAGCCCCGAGATTGACGCACGTCAAGCCGGTTGACGTACCGCCCGACACTGAGACTGTTTCGTTACCAAACACTTGCGCTTGCCTGACCTGCGTCATACGCTTGACGCATGAGCACTCAACCACTCGTCGGCTTGATTCCCGAGTTCACCATCCATGACCGCTTGCGCAAGGCGCGGGAAGCATCCGGCCTCGACCAGGAGCAACTGGCCGAGGCGATCGCTATGAGTCGCACCAGCGTCAGCAACTACGAGACCGGCGCGGTCTCAAACCCGAGGAAGATCGTCCTCAACGCATGGTCTTTGGCTACCGGAGTGCCCGTTCAGTGGATCACCACCGGCATCGCACCCACGCCAGAAAACGACGGAGCCCCAGCCGGTGGGGCTGGGGCTCCGAGTGATGGGCTCCTGCGGCTGGACTCGAACCAGCAACCGTCCGATTAACAGTCGGATGCTCTGCCATTGAGCTACGCAGGAATGCGTTTGACGCGCAGTGAACTTTAGCAACATCCCGCGGCGACGTCGAATCCAGCAAATCGTCAAAAACACTGCAATTCCTGGGAAACCTTACTGTGTGGGCAGCCCCACACCCTCTCTGACGCGATTCTCCAGCGTCTGAAGCGCCTCAGCATCTTCCTTGTCCGAGACCTGGGACATCGTCGGCCGAGTCACGGAGTAAAGGTGCCCGTCCACACCGCGTCGAACGCTTGCCGTGGCCGTGGCCCCGCTGGGGAGCGCCGCCACGGCGCTGTGAACGATGGCGGCCTCCACCCGCTGGCGCAGTGCCTTGGCGAAGGGGGCGACGTCGGTGGAGGCGTAGGTATCGCCGTCGCGGACTCCTGCCGGGACCTTCAAAACGAGGTCATCGCGATCCTGCTGCGTCCATCTCAGGGTGAAGGCGCGGTCCTCGGCATCCCAGGCCCCCCGCTCCACCTCGTCCCAGGCGTAGTGCTCGGGCCTGCTGCGCCCGCTGAAGACCACGAGGGCGTCGGCCGTGGCCACCGCCCATGCGGATCCGTCCTCGTCCAGAGGAACTGCACCCAGAGCGGGCTGGTGCAGCTGCTCAAGCATCTCACGTGGGAGCTTACTGGCGGATCGGGTGGATGAGCCTTGACGACGTCGCAGGTTCAGCATGGCCGTCAGGCTACCCGCACCACCTGCACTCATGGGGCCCGGCAGGCGTCAGGCCCCTTGCCGGATCTGCATACGACGCTGCTCAAGAGCGGCGATCTGGGAGAAGAGCTCGCGGTAGCCCTCATCCTGCGGGGACATGCGTCGGTGCCGTGAGCGCATCTCGACCAGCTGACGATTGATGCCCATGATGGCCAGGGAGCTGAGCACGCCCTTGGCGTAGCGATCCAGTCCCAGTGCGTCCACCTCCGTGCCGCGCCCCCGGATGGTTGGTAGCGGAAGAGGGGCCACCGCCAGCTCGGTGATGGCGGCCTCGACCAGGCCGATGGCCCCGTCACGTACCTGCTGGAGCCAACGCAGCGTGGCCCGGCGCTGTGCCTCCTGCTCCCCCATGCCGGCGGCCACCGCCTGCTGGACCAGCCCCGGCACCTCCCCGGTGCCTCCGGCGGCGGCGACGGCCTCGTAGACGGCCCGGTGGGTGAGCTGGCCGAAGGAGTCGGCCCCCAGCTCGTCCGCGCCGGCCTGGTGAGCGGCCACAGGGAACTGGACGATGACGGCCAGTGCCTCGCGCTCGAGCTGCTCGACAGGATCGGTCACAGGCGGCAGACCCCGCACCGGGGCGGCTGCGTCGGGGCCCGCGGTATCGTCGGCCGGCCACTGGCCACCACGCACCGCGGAGGGCTGCTGGCTGCGCCGCTCGGCCGCCTGGACGGCGCTGTGGACCTCGGCGTCAGGCAGTCCCAACCACCCGGCGAGCCGGCGGGTGTACTCACGCTTGAGCGCCCGGTCCCGGATACCGGCAACGACCGGAGCCGCTGAGCGCAGACCCCGCACCCTCCCCTCGGGGGTGTCCAGGTCCAGGTGGGACAGGGAGGTGCGGATGACGAACTCGAACAGCGGTACCCGCCTGGACAGCAGACGTGGAATGCCCTGGTCCCCCTCCTTCATGCGCAGGTCGCAGGGGTCCAGGCCGCCGGGGTCGACGGCCACGAAGGTCTGGGTGGCGAAGCGCTGGTCCTCGGCGTAGGCGCGCAGGGCGGCCTTCTGGCCGGCTGCGTCTCCGTCGAAGGTGAAGATGACCTCGCCGCCACGGGCCTCGCGCCCCTGCCCGGTGACGACGCCTGCTGCGGGGTCGTCGATATCACCCAGGAGACGGCGCACCACCCGCACGTGGTCGGCGCCGAAGGCGGTCCCGCACGTGGCCACGGCGGTGGTGACCCCGGACAGGTGGGCGGCCATGACGTCGGTGTAGCCCTCGACGACGACGATCCGGTGCGAGCGGGCGACCTCCCGCTTGGCCAGGTCCAGCCCGTAGAGGACCTGGCTCTTGTGGAAGACGGGGGTCTCCGGGGTGTTGAGGTACTTGGGGCCCTGGTCGTCCTCCGCGAGCTTGCGCGCCCCGAAGCCCACGGTCGCTCCGGTGACATCGCGGATGGGCCAGATGAGGCGGCCGCGGAAGCGGTCGTAGACACGACGCCCGTCCTGGCCGCCCCGGCTGCACAGCCCGGAGTCGACCAGCTCGGCCTCGGTGTAGCCGGCCCCGCGCAGGTGGCGGGCGAGGTTGTCCCATCCGGCCGGTGCGTAGCCGACGCCGAAGTGCGCGGCGGCGTGACGGTCGAAGCCCCGAGCCGTCAGGAAGTCACGCCCCGCCTGGGCCTCCGGGGTGGCGAGCTGCTCGCGGAACCAGGCCTCGGCCAGACGGTTGGCGTCCATGAGACGCTGCCGGGTTCCCGGTTCCACCCCGCGCCTGACCGCGCCGCCCTCCTCGTAGCGCAGCTGAACCCCGGTGCGGTCCGCGAGGTACTCAACGGCCTCGGCGAAACCGAGGTGGTTGATCTTCTCGATGAAGGTGATGACGTCGCCGCCCTCGCCGCAGCCGAAGCAGTGCCAGTAACCGAGCTGGGGACGGACGTGGAAAGAGGGAGTGCGCTCGTCGTGAAAGGGGCACAGCCCCTTGAGTGAGCCGACTCCGGCGCTCTTGAGGGTCACGTGCTCGCCGACGACGTCCTCGATCCGGGCGCGCTCACGCACTGCCTCGATGTCCTCGCGCCTGATCAGTCCCGCCACAGGGCCATCGTAGGCGAGGCCACCGACATCCTGCGCCAGGGCTTGCTGGACGCCGGCTACACCTCGGAAAACATGCCGCACAGCCGAGCATGCCAGGAGCGTGCGGAGGTGTCCGTCAGGGAGGCGATCTGGTCGACGACCACTCGTAGGCGGGCGTCCTCGTCGTCGGCCTGGTTCCAGGCCTCGACCAGAACTGGGTCGATGCCCTTCCCATCACCGGTCATTAGGGCGTCGGCCAGGTCGAAGATAAGGGTGCGCTGGCGCAGGTAGACCGGCTCGTGCTCGCGGGGCTCCATGACGTAGCGCACGGCGATGCCCTTGAGAAGGAGGATCTCCGCGGCCGTCTCCTCGGGGATGATGAGCTCGGCCTCGTAGCGGGTCAGGGGCCCGTTGCCGTAGGTCTGACGGGTGGCGGTGGCAACCGCCGAGACGAAGCGGCCGATGATCTCGCTGGTGAGGTTCTTCAGGTGCGCGGCGTCGGCGGCCGAGCCGTTGTAGGAGCGGATCCAGAAGGACTGGCCGGAGAGTCTGTCGAAGGCCGCCCCGAGGGCATCGGCGCTGAGCTCGGTGCCGTACCAGGCCCTCGTCGCCTCGAGCAGCTCGTCGACCTCGCGGGCATCGGTCAGGCAGGCCGGATCCATGCGCCCCAGGGCGATGGCGTCCTCGACGTCGTGGACGGAGTAGCCGACGTCGTCGGACAGGTCCATGATCTGGGCCTCGATGCAGCGCCTGCCCTCCGGGGCTCCCTGACGCATCCAGGCGAAGATCTCGGCGTCGTCGTCGTAAGCGGAGTACTTGCGCGCGCTGTGGCCACTCGGACCACCCGGCCCCCGTCCCTTGAGCCAGGGGTACTTGGCGACGGCGTCGAGACTGGCCCGGGTGAGATTGACGCCAACCGGCCGCCCGCCCCCGTCGAGGGTCTTGGGCTCCAGGCGGGTGAGGATCCTGAAGGTCTGAGCGTTCCCCTCGAAGCCCCCGATCCGGCGGGCGACGACGTCGAGAGCCTTCTCACCGTTGTGCCCGTACGGCGGATGCCCCAGATCGTGGGACAGGCAGGCTGCGTCGACGACGTCCGGGTCGCAGCCCAGCGCTTGTCCCAGGGCGCGCCCCACCTGCGCCACCTCAAGCGAATGGGTGAGCCGGGTGCGTACGAAGTCGTCGGCAGACGGCCCCAGCACCTGGGTCTTGGCCCCCAGGCGCCGCAGCGCCGAGGAGTGCAGGACTCGGGCCCGATCGCGCTCGAAAGGAGTGCGCTGGGGATTCTTCGCCTGCTCGTGGACGAAGCGCTCAGCATCCTGCAGCTGGTATCCGGATAGACCAGAACCGCCGTTTCCGTCGATACGCACAGGCTCGAATCCAGATTTCTGCACTGACATGGTCACAAGGTAGCGCAGAAGCGGGTTACGATGGACGTCACCATTCCGACACCGTCTCAAGGGCGCAGCGGCACTCGATCTCCTTAACGTCTGGTTGCACGCACCCGCGGGACACCGATGAAGCACTCTCGGAAGTGACGCTCCTGGGCGCCAGCCCAGCGGAAGGGAGACACTTGTCGTGACCACGACCACTACCCTCGTTCACCGGCCCTACGACGGTCCGGAGGAGTGGTGGCGCCACGCGCTGGTCTACGAGATCCCCTCGCCGGCCCTGGGAGCCGCCGAGCTGGATCGCACCACTCCCATCATCGAGCACGCCCTCTACCTGGGCATGGACGCACTGCTCATCCGCCCGAGCCTGCTGGAGGCCAGTTCCGAGATCGATTCGATCCGCCGTTTCATCGATGCCGCAGGCGAGCAGGGGCTGCGCACCATCGTGCGCATCTCCGGTGCGCTCGGCCCGATCACGGGCCCCTACGCCAAGCAGACCAACAGTTTCATCACCGGCCTCGAAGGATCCGGTGATGATCTGCTGCGCCGTTCGGAGGCCTACCTCCAGGCCGGGGCGGCCGGTATCGACCTGGGAACCATCGTGCCTCCTCAGGTCACCAACGAGATCCGGCTGGACCGCCTCAGCGCCTACTGCGCCATGCTGCACGGCCAGCTGGCCGAGTACGTGGAGGAGGGCATCATCGGCGCCGATGTGACCGCCGACTACCCCGACTCGCTGCGCCACCACCTCCAGGACGACTGGGTGCACCACCTGCGCGATGACTGTCTGACTCTGACACGATGGGACGCCGAGTCGCTCACCTCCCACCTGACACGGTCCCTCGACGAGCACGATCGCTTCGGCGCGACCCCCACCTGGCGCTTCCTGCCTCCCCACATCCTGTCCGAGCACCTGGATCCAGGCGACGGCCAGCGCTGGTACTCCGTCGACCACGACGAACGGCTGCGTCGAGGACTGGCGCTGCAGGCCATGATGCTGGCTCTTCCCGGATCGCTCTACCTGCGCCAGGGCGACGAGATCGCCCTGGCCGACTCCGACAAGCCCACCGCTCCCCTGGATCTGGCTGACATGGTGATCGAGCACACTCAGGGGCAGGCCTCGCAGTTCGGCTCGCCCGCTGCGACCGTGAGGCACGCGGCCCACGTGCGCCTCGAGTACAACCTGGCCTGCGCTCCTCTCGCTTTCGTCACCGGGCTGGAGTGGTGTCCGGCTGAGGCCCTCGCCTTCTTGGTACGCGGCGTACTGGTGGTCGTCAACACCTCCGACGCCCCGATCGTCCTGCCGCCCGAGGCCAAGGTGCTGTTGTCATCCCAGCCCCTGCGTCAGGACCAGGGCCGGCTGCTGATCCCGCCCACGACGGCGACCTGGCTGGAAGCCACAACTGTAGCCTAACACACCTGAATGCAAGATTCATTCACTTCTTGCATTCATTGCAGTGACCGATTAAATTGTGGTGCCAAGCGGGGAGCTCCCCGCTTATGGATCCGATTCGAAGGAGAATCCTTGTGGCACCCACTCGCCGGTCCTTCCTGACAATGGCCGCCGTCGCCACCACTGTTTCAACCGTTGCAGCCTGTTCCAGCCCGCGTAGCTCCAACAGTTCGGCCGCTGGGGGGACTGACCAGCAGGCATCCGGGGCTTCCGGCGGCGATTCCAACGCCGACCTGGTCATCTGGGCCGATCAGAAGAAGGCTGACTCGCTCAAGGAGATCGCCAAGAGCTGGGGTGACAAGCAGGGCATCTCGGTAGCGGTCCAGATCGTCGCCAACGACCTGCAGCCCAACTTCGTGACCGCCAACCAGGCCGGCAACGGCCCTGACATCGTCGTCGGCGCGCACGACTGGATCGGTAACTTGGTGCAGAACAGCGCCATCCGCCCAGTCGTCCTGAGCCCCGAGGCTGAGGCGAACTATTCCGACATCGCCCTCAAGGCGGTCACCTACGACGGCCAGATCTACGGCACTCCGTACGCCGTCGAGTGCCTGGGCCTGTTCGTCAACAAGGCGCTGACCTCCGTCACCCAACCGACTAGCATCGAGGAGATGGTCGAAGCCGGAACGGCGGCCGGTACCACGCTCGTCTTGTCCCAGACCGTCGACGAGAAGGGCGACGCCTACAACATGGAGCCGATCTACACCGCAGCAGGGGGCTACCTGTTCGGAAAGAACCCCGATGGCTCGTACAACTCCAAGGACCTCGGCATCGGCAAGGAGGGATCGATCAGGGCTGCGGAGAAGATCCGGCAGCTCGGCCAGCAGGGAGTCTTAAGGAAGTCGGTTACCGCCGCTAACCACATCTCCTTGTTCACCGACGGCAAGGCCCCTTACCTCATCTCCGGACCGTGGGCCCTGGCGGACATCAAGAAGGCCGGTATCGATTACCAGCTCACCCGGATCCCGGGCTTCAAGGACATTCGGGGAAGCCAGGCCCGTCCCTTCGTGGGGGTCAACTGCTTCTACGTGGCCTCCAACGGCAAGAACAAGGCATTCGCTGAGACCTTCGTAGCTGACGCCGCCAAGGACATGACCTTCGCGGCGTCGATGTTCCCGTCCAACGAGCTTCCTCCGGCACAGAAGGATCTCGCCGAGAAGCTGAAAACGGAACGGCCCGACATGGTTGCCTTCGCGGAACTCTCCGCCAAGGCAGACCCCATGCCCGCGATCCCGGCCATGTCGTCAGTATGGGAACCGCTAGGGCGGGCTCAGGCCAACATCGTCGCGGGCGCAGATCCCTCCAGCACCATGACCGGAGTCGGTAAGACTATCAAGGCCTCGATCGAGGGCTCATAGACCAACGCCGGTCCCCCGGAAAGAACCGTTCCTCCGCCTTCCCACGATTCTCTTTTCTACTTTCCCGTACTTTGGAAAGGACCTGCCGACAATGACGCCCGCATCCGTCACAACCCCAAGGGAGAAGAGCACCACCATCCGAGGCGTCGTCGGACGCATCGTGGTTCTCTCCCTCACGCTGGTATCCGCGATCTATCTCGTTCCGCTTCTCATCACCTACCGGATGTGGTTGTGGCTGGGAGTCGTCCTCCTCGCCACGGCGGCCATGTTCCTGCTGTACTCGACAAAACGGTTCGTACCGGCCAAGTACCTCTTTCCCGGCACGTTCTTCCTAACAGTCTTTCTCATTATCCCAATCGTCCTGACTATCCAGACCTCCTTCACCAACTTCGGGGACGGCTACCGTGGGACGAAGGAGGAAGCGATCACCGCCATCACCAACAACTCCATGGTCCGCACGAAGGACTCCCCCACCTACGGGCTGTCGGTCGCCACCGACGGCGATGTCACTCTGGGCCCCTTCTCGCTGTTCCTGGTCAACCCCAAGACCAACGAGGTTCTGCGGGGAAGTGATGGAAAGAAGATGGAGAAGGTTAACGCTTCCACCGTCACCATCGAGGACGGGGTGGTGACCAGAGCCAACGGTTACACGATCCTGTCCCCCGGGCAGATCAACGCCGCTTACGAGGATATCGCCTCCATGTCGGTTCCTTTCTCCGATAAGACCACGGTCAAGGTCCAGGGCGTGAGAACCGCGTTCGAGGGCACCAAGCAAATGGTGTACGACAAGTCCTCCGACACCATCACCAACACCGCGACCGGGAACGTTTACTCCGTCAAGAAGGTGGGGTTGTCAGAGCACTTCGTCAATACCAAGGGTGAGAGCCTGGCCCAGTCCTGGAAGCAGAACGTGGGCCTGGCTAATTACTCCCGACTGTTCACTGAAGGTAACCTGGCCTCCCAGTTCCTCAAGGCCTTCACCTGGACGGTCATCTTCGCCTTTGGCTCGGTGCTGCTCACATTCTGTCTCGGTTTCTTCCTGGCACTGACACTCAACGACGACCGTATCAAGGGCAAGAAACTCTACCGGTCCTTCCTCCTGCTGCCCTACGCCGTGCCGGGCTTCATATCGCTGCTCATCTGGTCCAACTTCTACAACCAAGACTTCGGCCTCATCAACCAGATGCTGCACCTCAATATCCCGTGGTTGTCCGACCCGACCATGGCGAAGATCGCCGTTCTGCTGACGAATACCTGGATGGGATTCCCCTACATGTTCATCGTGTGTACCGGAGCGCTTCAGTCCATCTCAGGGGACGTCAAAGAGGCCGCCAAGATGGACGGTGCCACCGGGATGCAGGCCACCTTGCGCATCATCACCCCATTGCTCCTGGTCGCCGTCGCCCCTCTGCTGGTGAGCACCTTTGCCTTCAACTTCAACAACTTCAACGCCATCCAGCTGCTGACTGAGGGCGGCCCATTCCCCGCCGGCGAGTACACGCGCGGCGGTACCGATATCCTCATTTCAATGGTCTACCGCATCGCCTTCGGCCGCTCCGGCTCCGACTTCGGATTCGCCTCGGCCGTCTCGGTCATCCTGTTCGCCGTGACCGGCGTCCTGGCCGCTTTGCAGTTCCGGGCCACTAAGAAGCTCGAAGACGTCAACTGAACCGAGTCGATTGCGGAAAGAACGAATCACTATGAGCACCTCTTCCAAAACCGTGTCTAGAAGCTCCGAGAACGTCCTGCCGGCAGAGAACCACATGCCGTTCTCCCGATGGTTCCGTGAGATCGGATGGAGGCACGTTGTCGGCGTCGTCGCCCTTGTCTTCGCCGCCTTCCCCGTCCTCTACGTCATCTCCGCCTCCCTCAACCCGCTGGGAACGGTGGCCTCCACGGGCCTCATCCCCACCAAGGTAAGTCTGGTCAACTACCAGAACCTGCTGGCGGGAGCGCGCGGCCCCTTCCTGCGCTGGTATATCAACACCATCATCATCTGCTCGGTAGTGGCCACCGCCCAGGTATTTCTCTCCCTGCTCGGGGCCTATGCCTTCTCCCGCTTCCGTTTCACCGGACGTCGCGGAGGTCTGCTGGCCCTGCTCCTGATCATGATGTTCCCGGCGATCCTGTCCATGATCGCCATCTACACGATGATCTCCGACATCGGCCAGGTCGTCCCCTCCCTTGGTCTGAACACGCTCGCCGGTTACAGCCTAGCGCTCATGGGTGGGGCCCTGGGTCAGGTGTGGCTCATCAAGGGAACCTTCGACACCATCCCCCGCGAGCTCGATGAGGCCGCCATCATCGACGGCTGCACTCACTGGCAGGTCTTCAGAATCATCCTGCTGCCCACACTCAAACCGATCATTGCCACGACCTTCCTGCTGGCCTTCGTCGGTGTCATCAGCGAGTTCCTCCTGGGATCGATCATCCTGACCGACAACTCCCAGAAGACCCTGGCGGTGGGGCTCTACGGCATGCTCGTCGGTGACCGCTCCAACAACCTGGGGATCTTCGCCGCCGGTGCGGTTCTCACCATGGCTCCGGTGATCGCACTGTTCCAGTACCTCCAGCGCTACATCGTCGGTGGCTCGATCTCCGGCGCAGTCAAGGGCTGAACGTGGGCTACACCGCTCCGTCTCTCCCGCCCCGTCCCAGCAGCGTGGATCAGAGGCGTGAGGCACCTTGTCGCCGCCATTGATTCACGAAAACAGCCCCTGATCTGCGAAGATTGCGGCTGGAGGGCCGGACGACGAACCACCGTCTGTTCACGCGAAGTGGCCCCTCGACCTTCACCAATCCTCGTAGGATTCACTTATGCCGCAGAGACTCACTCTCACCGACATCGCTGACCAGGCAGGCGTGTCCACCGCCACCGTCTCGCGTGTACTCAACGGAAAGTCCAACGTGGCCGACTCGACTCGGCGGCAGGTGCTCGCGGCACTCGACATCCTCGGCTACGAGCGACCCGAGTCCGTGCACCAGTCGTCCCGGGGCCTCATGGGACTGATCGTGCCGGAGCTGAGCAATCCGATCTTTCCCTTGTTCGCCCAGCAGATCGAGCAACTCCTGGCCCCTTCCGGGCACACCCCGCTGCTGTGCACCCAGACGCCCGGCGGTATCAGCGAGGACGAGTACATCGAGATGCTGGTGGACCGGGGCGTCGCGGGGATCATCTTCGTCTCCGGGCGCCACGCGGACACCACCGGCGACGTCACCCGCTACCAGCGTCTGCGTGAGCGCGGCGTTCCACTGGTGACGGTCAACGGCAACGCACCGACCATCAAGGCCCCGGGCTTCGCGACCGATGACCGCCGGGCGACCCGGATAGCTGTGGACCATCTCATTGCCCTGGGACACCAACGCATCGGGCTGGCCATGGGGCCGATGCGCATGGTCCCGGCTCAGCGCAAGCGGTCCGGCTACGAGGACGCCATGAGGGAGGGCCTGCCCGAGGAGCCTCTGCGGATCGTTGAGACGCTCTACACCTACGAGGGCGGTATCAGCGCTGCACTGCACCTGCTCGAGCAGGGGTGTACCGGCATTGTGTGCTCCTCGGACGTCATGGCTCTCGGAGTCGTCCACGGGGTGCGTCAGACAGGCAGATCCGTGCCGCACGACGTCTCCGTCATCGGCTACGACGACTCACCGCTCATTCCTATGACCGATCCACCGCTGACCACGGTGCGTCAGCCCGTGGGCTCCATCTGCCGGGCGGCCGTGTCCACGCTGCTGGCCCAGCTCGACGGAGAGCGGCCAACCGACACCGAGATGCTCTTCGCCCCCGACCTCATCGTGCGCGACTCGACGGCCGCGGCTTTCATCGACTGAGCCGCAGGCGCACTCCGCCGCAGCGCACTGGTCAGCGCTGGTCAGCGCTGGTCCATGCCGGTCCAGGGAGCACCGCGTTCTGTCCGGCTCAGCGCGACCACGTGCGGGCCAACCGGGCGCCCATATCCGTCAAGCGGTCCTGAAGCGCATCGGAACCGACGGCGTCCCAGGACTCAGCGGCATGGGGCTCCTGCAGGCTGTACGCGTTGGAGATACCGGCGCCGGCGAGCTCACCGCGGCTGGTGGCGCAGCGCCCGCACACCATGGCGACCGGCAGCGCCTGGGAGGCGGCATGGTGGCCGACGACGCCCACGACGCCGTCGGCCGGAACGTCGTAGAGCTCGCCCGAGGCGGTGACCACCAGGTCCTGGCCTGGCACCGCCTCGGAGAGGCCGAGTATCTCCGCCATGACACGGGCCCCGGGCCGTGCCCAGGCGCCCAGGGCGCGCAGCACCATGGCACTGCCCCCGGCCGCGCCGGTCCCCCAGGTCGAGGTACTCAGACGAGGCGGTCCACCAAGGTCCGCGGTGGCAGACGAAGGCAGCACCGCCTCGTCGAGCGCCGAGATGACGGGGAGTATTCTCTGCCAGCTCGAGGAGACCTGCGGTGCGACGGCATCGGCTGTGCTCACGGCCTCAGCGGCTGCGGCGCAGGCGCGGCGGTCCAGCTCCTGAGCCTGCCGGGGGCTCAAGGCGGCGATCCCGGTCAAAGCCGCGCCCGCCCCGCTCAGTCCTCCCAGGGCGATGTCGTCAGCCAGGACCAGTCCGATGCTGCGCCCGGCAAGCAGCCCCGCGGCCGCAGAGGTGCCCCCGAGGGCGTCCAGGGCTCCGGCGCCGCCGTCGTGGACGGCAGAGCGTGACAGGCCGACTAGGAGGGTGTCGGAAGGAGCCATACGGTCCACGGCGACGCCTATGGCCTGACCCAGGCCATAGGTGCTTCCCTGAAGCGCTTCCTGGGCGGCCTCGTCAGGGTCGAGGGGAACCGCCAGCAGGCGGGCGGCGTCGAGGAACCAGGTCCCGCCCTCGCCGGGGCGCCGACCGCCGGGATGCGAGGGACTGGGAGCCATCCTCACCAGATCCACCTCGCGGACCTGTCCGAGCGGTCCCTGTGCCTGGATGACCTCACGGGAGGCGATGCGCTCCGGAGCGATGACCTGGGACGATCCCGGGCCGCCGTCGGACATGGGCATCAGGGTCAGAGCGTCACTGGGACGCGCCGCCTGCCAGCCGCGCGCCAGGCAGGTGGCGACGCGGCCGGCCGGAAGACCGCGGCCGGGCCCGGCCAGCGGCACTCCGGCCGGCTCGGGCCATAAGCCTCCAGGAGCGAGGAGGACCCTCATACCGCGGCTCGTAGGGAGCAGTGCCGGCGTACGGGAGGCGTCATGAGGCGATGGCGTCGCCGAGTCGGGCCAGCAGGAGGGCCTCGGCGACCACGATGTGCTCGAGCTCGCCCAGGTGCATGGACTCGT
>ERZ772764.113-NODE-113-length-55339-cov-24.112836_pt1 | contig 55339 bp, 49 predicted proteins | sample MGYA00512163_ERZ772764 | MGnify/ENA primary metagenome ERZ772764 (study PRJEB29015, sample SAMEA2737903) | human oral metagenome | biome: human oral; feature: human-associated habitat; material: dental | place: China | collected 2094 ... | reverse complement strand
GAACCGCCTGGGGTCTTAATGCACCTGATGGTGCTGGGTGCTCCCTGACCGGCGGTGACAAGGCGTGGGTCCTCCTGCCCAAGGGCGGGTCTTAATGCACCTGATGGTGCTGGGCGCCCCCTGACCACAACCGGCCTCCGGATCAGCACCGACGACGGCGTGTCTCAATGCACCTGATGGTGCTGGGTGCTCCCTGACCGGCCTTGCAGGGTGGCCGATTTGGAGACTACTACAAACGGTCTTAATGCACCTGATGGTGCTGGGTGCTCCCTGACGTGGACGTACTGGGAGGGGAGCACGAAACCGCGTCTGGATCTTAATGCACCTGATGGTGCTGGGTGCTCCCTGACTGGACGGTATCAACACGGTGCGCGGCCTGGGCTCGAACGGTCTTAATGCACCTGATGGTGCTGGGTGCTCCCTGACAAGGGGGCGCTTGATGACACTGTGAACATTAAGGTTCCCGTCTCAATGCACCTGATGGTGCTGGGTGCTCCCTGACCCGAGCTGTGGAGCGCCTCCATCCTGGAGAACTTCCAGTCTTAATGCGCCTGATGGTGCTGGGGGCTCCCTGACTGCGGCTGCGGGACCTCGCGCGCCTGCTGGGCATGTTGTCTTAATGCACCTGATGGTGCTGGGTGCTCCCTGACAGAGGAAAGGAAAGGAATGTTCAGGGATTCGACACGCGCCGTCTTAATGCACCTGATGGTGCTGGGTGCTCCCTGACGAGGACGAGGCCGCGTTGCACGCTCACAACCGTGGGGTCTTAATGCACCTGATGGTGCTGGGTGCTCCCTGACTGGCGGCTTACCGTCATCACCGACACCACCCCCGAGGGCGCCGAGTCTTAATGCACCTGATGGTGCTGGGTGCTCCCTGACTCAGCACCACCACCGCACTCGCCCACGTCCCCACCGGGTCTTAATGCACCTGATGGTGCTGGGTGCTCCCTGACAACGCGGCGGCTGTTGAGAAGCTGCCCGCTTTCAAGAAGTCTTAATGCACCTGATGGTGCTGGGTGCTCCCTGACGTGTACAGGGTATCACATTACCCGGAAAGGCCAATAAAGTCTTAATGCACCTGATGGTGCTGGGTGCTCCCTGACTGCAACAGGGTTTGTGCGTGTTCTATTTTGATGAGGAGTCTTAATGCACCTGATGGTGCTGGGTGCTCCCTGACTCAAGGAGAAGGGCTACAAGGAGGCCTCCCGCAACGTGGTCTTAATGCACCTGATGGTGCTGGGTGCTCCCTGACGTGCGGTATACTGGGGCTACCGGCCATCCGGTATTCACGAGTCTTAATGCACCTGATGGTGCTGGGTGCTCCCTGACCCCTCGGCGTGTCGAACGGCAGCTGACCTGCGCAAACGCCACACCGGATCGCCAGTGGCCGAACAGGGAGCCCTCCGGCCAACGAGCACGAGCCCAGTTTAGGGGACTTTTCGTTGGGAGCACAAGGGTCGCCACCGACGCCCGAATCGGCTCCCGGTCTGCCGCTTTCCAACCACTTCCCAACGAAAAGTCGGTGCCAACACTTGCGAAAATATTGCGCAGATCACCCTGAAGGTTGTAAGGTAAGTCTATAGGTGTTGCACAATGAGAGCGTGAGGACGACGCGTGAACACCGGCGACCCCGACCGCGTCATCGCACTCATCGCGGCAGCTGAAACCCTCGCCAGCGCATGGCAGACCATGCTCGCATCCAACACCGACGGCCTCGACCCCGCAACCGTCCAAACCGCCAGCGCCGACCTCATCCTCCACCTCGGAAAAGTGGCTCTTCGCGTTCAAGGGTGCAGGTGAGTTGTGAAGCCCCTGGAGCGGAGGAAGCGTCGGAGACGGTAGTCGACTTGGTCGGTAAAGCCGTGGACGATGCCGCGCAGGTGTTCCAAGCGCCCGTCTGTTCCGCCCGCAGGGCCTGTGGGCTCCCGAATCCCGGGGGGGTATAAACAACGTCTATGGCCCTGCCCGGCGGACACACGACCCAGCATCCGTCGTCGCTTCAATGCCCTCTCCCCGATGGCGATGCGGTTCGTGGCCATATGGTCCGCGATCAGGCGCCAGGGCCCAGCGCAGGGCGCCTCAGGGGAGTTCGACCCGCATCGGCGCTGCCCTGACCTCCAAGGCCTGGCCACGCGCTCGTAGGCGAGGCGGCGGAAGCGCCCCGGTCGGGCTCCCGGGTGCGATCCGCCGTTCGAGGCCGCGGCCGTGGCGCCGTTCCGAGACTGGTTGCGGCATTGGGGCAGGGAACGGACGTATCGGGGCAGGAAGCCGCCCATTGGGGTAGGTAATTTGCCTACCCCGATGACCTGTTGCTTACCCCAATGCTGGTCCGCAGCCGCTCGCACCCGCCGCCACTGGCGCGCAGCGGGCTCGTCCGCCTCGGAAAACCGGCCCGTGCGCCAGCCCCGGGTCCAAGCCGGGGCTGCTGCGGCTGGGAGCGGGGGCCGCGCCCGCTCGCACCCGCCAACACCGCCGCGCAGCGGGGTCGTCCGCCTCGGGAAAGCGGCCCGTGCGTCAAACCCGGGCCCGGGCTGGGGCTGCGGCCGGGGCAGGGGCCCGATGCCCGTGCGCCGACTGCGGGGAAGCCGAGCAGGGTGTTCTATGGAGCATAGGGGCTGGCGCGCGGAGGGCCCTCGTTGATACGATTGTCAACGTCGAGCTTACAGTTTGTAAACGCTGCGACTGGCGTTGCCTGTCAACGCACAGCCGATCACGACGACGTGGCACGCGGACGAGAGGAACCGAGCGCATGCGGCACAAAAGGAAGCGGACGGCACTGGCGGCACTGGCCGCGCTCTCACTCATAGGGCTGCCGACAGCCGCACACGCAGTGGCGGGCGCGGAACAGGCGGGCGTCGCCCCAATCGGCGCCCCCGCAGCGGCAGCCCCGGGCGTCGCTCCAGTCGGCGGCCCCGGCGTCGCTCCCGCAGCGGCAGCCCCGGGCGCCGGCCTCGCGGCGACAACCCCGGTCGGGGCCGACAACGCGGCGCGGGACGAGGAGGACGCTAGGGCGCAGAACGGGCAGGACGGGCAGGACGCCCAGAGCGCGGACGGGGACGCGCCGGGCGCGGCTGCGGAAGGGGCCCAGAGCCCGGACGACTCCCAGAGCCCGGACGGCGCCCAGAGCGCCGACGGGGACGCGGATCAGGCCGAGTCCGCGGGGTCGGGCGCCGCCACTCCGATCCCCGACATCCAGAAGACGGGGGAGGGGGACGACTCCGCCCTGGTCGGGAAGACGGTGACGGCTGTCGGCGTCGTCACGAGCGCCCACCCGAAGGGCGAGGACGGCCTGGCCTCCACGCTCGACGGTTTCACCATCCAGACCCCCGGGACCGGCGGGCCCCAGGGGGCGGAGCGGCAGAGCTCCGACGGCCTCTTCGCCTACGTCGGCAAAGCGGATGTGGCCATGCCGACGATCGGCCAGTGCGTGCGGGTGACGGGCAAGGTCTCGGAGTACCCTGCGACGGGCCCCAAGACGCCCGCCCAGACGCAGAGCCTCACGCAGCTGGCGGTGCGGTCGGTCGAGACGATCGACGGGTGCGACCCCGTGAAGCCGGTCCCCCTGACCGCGGTGCCCGCACCCGCGCAGATGGAGGCGCTCGAATCGATGCTCGTCGAGCCCCAGGGCACATGGACCATCACCGATAACTACCAGGCCAACCAGTACGGGACCCTCTCCCTCACTCCGGGCAGCGAGCCGCTGCGCCAGGCCACCGACGCCGTCGCCCCGGGCGACGAGGCCAGGGCGATGGAGGCGGACAACGCCGCCCGCACCATCGCCCTCGACGACGGGACGAGCACCAACCTCCAGCGCGGGGCCGCCACCGGGGTGCCCTACGCGTACCTGGCCAACGGGTCCCCGGCCCGGGTCGGCTACCACGTGGGCTTCACCGGGCCCGTCCTCCTCGACTCGCGCCACTCGGCGTTCGTCCTCCAGCCCACGCGGATGGTCGCCGCCCACCCGGACCGCTCGCCCGTGAGCATCTCCGGCGAGCGCCCCGGTGTCCCCCAGGTCGAGGGCGACGTGAGGGTGGCGACCTTCAACGTCCTCAACTACTTCTCCGACCTGGGCCAGGACGAGCCCGGGTGCCAGGGCTACCCCGACCGTGAGGGCGCCTTCGTCACCGCGAAGAAGTGCAAGGTGCGCGGCGCGTGGTCGCGGGCCGCCTTCGAGAACCAGCAGACGAAGATCGTGCAGGCCATCAACGCGATAGGCGCCGACGTGGTCGCGCTGGAGGAGATCGAGAACCCGGTCGCCGCGGGCGCCGGGCAGGACCGCGACGGCGCGCTGAAGGCCCTGGTCGATGCGCTCAACGCGCACGCGGGCGAGCAGGTGTGGGCCCACGTCCCCAGCCCTGCGGCGGTCCCCGCGGACGAGGACGTCATCCGCGTCGCCTTCATATACCGCCGTGCCACCATCGAGCCCGTCGGCGAGTCGAAGATCCTCGACGACCCGGCGTTCACGGGCCTGGCGCGCCAGCCCCTGGCCCAGGAGTTCGCCCCAGTCGTCTCCGCGCCGCGCACCGGGAAGAACTTCGTCGTCGTCGCCAACCACTTCAAGTCCAAGGGGTCGGTCCCCCAGGGCATGGAAGAGGGCAACAAGGACACCGGCGACGGGCAGGGGAACTCCAACGCCATCCGCGTGGCCCAGGCGCGCGCGCTCGCGGCCTTCGCCGAGCAGTTCGCGGGCACGCCCACCCTGCTGGTCGGCGACTTCAACTCCTACTCGAAGGAGGACCCCCTCAAGGCCCTCACCGACGCGGGGTGGGTCCACGAGTCGGCGGACTCGGCCGCGTCCTACGTGTACGGCGGCCGCTCCGGCTCCCTGGACCACGTCTTCTCCAACGCCGCGGCCGACCCCCTGGTGCGCGGAGTCGCCTCGTGGGCCCTCAACGCCCAGGAGTCCGTGGCCTTCGAGTACTCCCGCGCGAACTCCAACGCGCACCTGGCGTTCGAGGCGGACAACCCCTACCGCTCCTCGGACCACAATCCTGAGATCATCGGACTCGACGTCATCGACGAGGGGCCTGGCCAGGACCCGGCACCGGATCCCTCGGCACCGGATCCCTCGGCGCCGCCCCAGCCCGGACCCGGGGGCCCGACCCCGGCACCGGGCGCGGGGCCCAAGCACCGGGGCGGACTCGCGTCCACGGGCGCCCAGTCCTGGGTCGCGATCGTCGCGGGCGCCCTCCTGGCAGCGGGAGCGGCTCTCGTGACGAGGGCGCGCGGGCGCCGCTGACAGCACAGCCCAAGAGGCCGGGGCCGTCCTCCCGCAGGGCGGCGCAGCCCAAAAGGCCGGGGCCGCCCTCCCGCGGCGCGGCGCCTGCGGCGCATCGGACGGCCCGCGGACCGGCGGCGGCCCGGCGGGGCACAGACATCAACACAACCAAGGAAGGACAGCACATGCACACGACGACAAGAAGGGCGGTGGTGGCCGGATGCGCGGTGTTCGCGTTGTTCGCCGCGCCTATGGCCGCCCTCGCGGAACCCGCTGGCCCCGGGGCGCCCCAGAGCGGGGGCGCCCAGAGCGGGGCGGCGGACGCGCCCCAGTCGGAGCCCGCGGCGGCGCAAGGGGCCCAGGGGACGGCGGAGAGCGCCGGGGGAGCCGGGCAGGCCGAGGGCGTCGTGACCCTGGACCTGTACAACCTCACCGACGTGCACGGGCACATCGAGCAGGTCACCAGGAAGGGCACGGTGACCGAGGCCGGCCTGCCCGCGATGAACTGCTACCTCAAGCAGGCGTCGGGGACGAACCCGAACTCGTCGTTCACGCTGCTCGGCGACAACATCGGCGCCTCCCCGTACACGTCGGGCGCGCTCAACGACAATCCCACGATCGCCGCGCTCAACACGATGAACCCCCTGGCCTCCACGATCGGCAACCACGAGCTCGACATGGGCCAGGCCGTGTTCAAGCAGCGCGTCGACGGGTCGAACCCCGACGAGTACGTCCAGGTGAAGTTCCCCTACCTGGGGGCCAACATCGAGGGCATGGGCACGTGGGGCAGTGAGAACACGCCGTACCTGGGCGACTACAAGGTGTGGGCCTCGCCGTCGGGCGTGAAGGTGGCCTTCATCGGCGCCATCGCGCAGGACGTCCCCTACAAGCTGAGCCCGGGCACCACCGACGGGCTGACCTTCACCGACCCGATCGCGAAGATCGACGCGCTGGCCAAGAGGATCAAGGACAGCGGCGAGGCGCAGATCGTCATCGCCATGCTCGACGACGACGTGAAGAACAACTACCCGAAGGTCGGGGCGAACGTCGACGGCCTCATGGGCGGCGACACGCACGTCCCCTACGAGTTCGACAAAGTGGACTCCGTGGAGAAGCTGAACTCGGCGAACCCCCTGCTGGCGGGCATCGCCTCGGGCTCGTACACGGACAACCTGGGCCTCATCAGGATCGCCTACGACACCAACACCCACAAGGTCGTGTCGGCGGACTCGCGGCTGATCCCGGCGGCCGACGTCGCCAAGTGCGGCGCCGACCCCGCCACGCAGGCGGTCGTCGACAAAGCGGTGGCCGACTCGAAGGAAGCGGGCCAGCGCGTCGTCGGCAACGGGTACACGCAGACCTTCGCGCGGGGCGTCTTCACGACCCCGGACGGCGCCACCGAGCCCGGGTCGAACCGCGGCATCGAGTCCAGCCTGGGCGACTTCGTGGCCGACGCGATGCGGGAGACCATCACGACCCCCGACGGCAAGCCCGTGGACATCGGCATGATCAACGCGGGCGGGCTGCGCGCCGACCTCGTCCCCAACAGCGACGGGACGATCACCTACGCGCAGTCCTACGCGGTCCTGCCGTTCTCGAACGAGCTCGGCTACGTCACCCTCAAGGGGGCGGACGTCAAGGACGCTCTGGAGCAGCAGTGGAAGACGGATCTCAACTCGCAGAACTCGCGCCCCCTGCTCAAGCTCGGGCTGTCGGACAACGTCCAGTACACCTACGACCCGGCCCGGCCCTACGGGTCGCGCATCACGTCGATGACGGTCAACGGCGAGCCCCTGGATCCTGAGCGGACGTACACGGTCGGTTCGGTGAACTTCCTGCTGGAGGGAGGGGACAGCTTCGACGCGCTGACCCGGGGCGGCGCCGCGACGACCAACGGCAACCTGGACCGCGACAAGTTCAACGAGTTCCTCGGCGCGCACTCGGGCGCGGCGCCGCGCTCCCTGAAGGCCTCGGTGGGGATCACGCTGCCCGCTGAGCCCGTCGCCGACGGGGAGGCCGTGGACGTGGCGCTGCGGGGGCTGTCGTTCTCCGAGGGCCCGTCCGTCACGTCGAAGGTGCGGGTCTCCCTGGGCGGGGACAGCGCCGAGGGCGGTGTCGACAACTCCCTGGTCGATGCGCACGCCTCCGACGAGGCCGCGGTGATCACCACCGACGGCGCCGGACAGGCGACGCTGTCGGTCACCGCTGTGGGCCAGTGCGAGGGCAAGGCGGCCGGCGAGGTCGTCAAGGCCCCCGTCACGGTCGACACGGACTTCGGGCGCGTCGTCGAGGCCGGAGCCGGGCTCACCGTCGACGTGAAGTGCGCCGGCGGGGCCCCCGGGCCGTCGCAGTCGCAGGCGCCGGGCGCGAACAGGAGCGGCGCACTGGCGAAGACCGGTACGAGCGCCGGCCTGCTCACCCTGGTCGCAGTGGTGCTCGCGGGCGCCGGGTGCGCGGTTCTGCGGGCCCGCCGCAAGCGGTGATCCGTGGGTAGTCCGGGGGGCCGGGCGCGGTGGCGCCCGGCCCCCCGCGCGACTACTCCAATTCGTTACCTCGCGGGGGGCGGACCGCCTTGACATTCCACCCCGCGCGCGCAAGAATCTAGCCAAGCGTCAATTCCGCGTTTTACAAAAGTTCACTACGGGGGATTGGCCGCGGAGTTGTGGAGCCGGGCCCGTAGCTCGCGCGACCACCCGTTCAAGGACGAACCACCACTTGGAGGGACGGATAATGAAAACTCTCACGAGGATCCTCGCGATCACCGGGGCGGCGTCGATCGCCCTGGCCGGATGCTCCGGAGGGGGCGGCACGACCGACAACGGCGGCGGCTCCACTGAGGGCAAGGACTTCAAAGCCTGCGCGGTCTCGGACGCCGGGGGCTGGGACGACAAGTCCTTCAACGAGTCCGCCTACGAGGGCCTCAAGGCCGCCGAGAAGAACCTGGGCGTCAAGATCAACACCGCCGAGTCGTCGTCCGACGCCGACTTCCAGCCGAACGTCGACTCCATGATCTCCGACGGCTGCAACCTCATCATCGGCGTCGGCTTCAAACTGGAGCAGGCCCTGCACCACAGCGCCGAGGAGAACAAGGATCTCCACTTCGCCCTGGTCGACTCCGGCTTCGTCGACGACCAGAACCAGAGCGTCAACCTGGAGAACGGCCGCCCGCTGGTCTTCAACACGGCCGAGGCCGCCTTCCTGGCGGGCTACGCGGCCGCGGGCATGACCAAGACCGGCAAGGTCGCCACCTTCGGGGGCATCCAGATCCCCTCGGTGTCGGTCTTCATGGACGGCTTCGCCGACGGGGTCGACGCCTACAACAAGGCGAAGGGCACCAGCGTCCAGCTGCTCGGCTGGGACAAGGCGTCCCAGAACGGCTCCTTCACCCAGAGCTTCGACGACCAGGCCCTGGGCAAGCAGCAGGCCCAGCAGTTCATCGACCAGGGCGCTGACATCATCATGCCGGTGGCCGGCCCCGTCGGCCTCGGCGCAGCGGCCGCCGCCCTGGCCGATGGGAACACGCGCATCATCGGCGTCGATACCGATTGGTACGAGGCCAACCCCGACTACAAGTCGATCGTCCTCACTTCCGTGATGAAGGAGATCGGCGCCGCCGTCGAGCAGGCCATCAAGGACTCGGTGGGCGGGAACTTCAAGTCCGACGCCTACGTCGGCTCGCTGGAGAACGGCGGGGTCTCCCTGGCCCCGTTCCACGACTTCGACTCCCAGGTCCCCCAGGAGCTGAAGGACGAGCTCACCTCCCTCACCGAGCAGATCAAGAAGGGCGAGGTGAAGGTCGAGTCGCAGAACGCCCCGAAGTAGGCATCATCGGTGGGGGCGGGGCGCGCGGCAGCCCTGCCCCCACCCCACCCACCCCGCGGCCGCGGGGCCCCGTTCAGTGTGGAAGGGAAGGGCGCTCAGGCGTGAAACTGGAACTCAAGGGGATCACCAAACGGTTCGGCCCCCTCGTCGCGAACAACAACATCAACCTCACTATTGAAGAAGGCCACATCCACGCGCTCCTCGGCGAGAACGGCGCGGGCAAGTCGACTCTCATGAACGTCTTGTACGGCCTCCACGAGCCCGACGAGGGCGAGATCCTCATCGACGGCGAGCCCGTGCGCTTCAACGGGCCGGGGGACGCGGTGGCCGCGGGGATCGGCATGGTCCACCAGCACTTCATGCTCATCCCCGTCTTCACGGTCGCCGAATCCATCGCCCTCGGATTCGAGCCGGTGGGCAGGGCCGGCCTCATCGACACGGCGAAAGCGCGCAAGACCGTGGAGGAGGTGTCGGCGCGCTTCGGATTCGACCTGGATCCCGATGCGCTGATCGAGGACCTGCCCGTCGGCGCCCAGCAGCGCGTCGAGATCGTCAAGGCCCTGTCCCGCGAGGCGAAGGTGCTGATCCTCGACGAGCCCACGGCCGTCCTCACCCCGCAGGAGACCGACGAGCTCATGGCCATCATGCGCCAGCTGGCCGAGTCGGGCACGTCCATCGTCTTCATCACCCACAAGCTGCGCGAGGTGCGCGCCGTCGCCGACGACATCACCGTCATCCGCCGCGGCGCCGTGGTGGGAACCGCCTCGCCCCAGTCGAGCGAGTCGGAACTGGCGAACAAGATGGTCGGGCGCTCGGTCATGATGAAGGTCGAGAAGGCCCCCGCCTCGCCCAGCGGCGGCGGCCTCGTCTTCGACGACGTGTCGCTCCTGTCCCCCTCGGGCGTGCCGGTCCTGGACCACCTGTCCTTCGGCGTGGAGCGCGGCGAGATCGTCGCCGTCGCGGGCGTGCAGGGCAACGGCCAGACTGAGCTCGCCGAGGCGGTCCTGGGCCTGCAGACCCCGGACTCGGGCACGATCAGCCTCGAGGGGGCCGACATCACCCGCACCAACCCCCGCGCCTCCCTGGACTCGGGGATCGGGTTCATCCCCGAGGACCGGACGACGGACGGGATCATCGCCTCCTTCTCCATCGCGGACAACCTGGTCCTCGACCAATTCGGCGAGGCCCCCTTCTCGAAGGGGCCGATGCTCAAACTCGGCGTCATCGACGACAACGCCCGCGCGAAGCAGGAGGAGTACGACATCCGCCTCACGGACGTGTCCGACCCGATCTCGTCCCTGTCGGGCGGCAACCAGCAGAAGGTCGTCGTCGCCCGCGAGATGTCCAAGGAGCTCAACCTGCTGGTGGCGAACCAGCCGACCAGGGGCGTCGACGTCGGATCCATCGAGTTCATCCACAAGCGCATCGTCGGAGTCAGGGACCAGGGGACGCCGGTCCTGCTCATCTCCTCCGAGCTCGACGAGGTCGTCTCCCTGGCCGACAGGGTCGTCGTCATGTACCGGGGGAGGATCATGGGGATCGTTCCCGCCGGCACGCCGCGCGACGTGCTGGGCCTGATGATGGCGGGCGTTCCCCTCGACGAGGCCATGAGCGCCTCCGAGGAGCACAGCGACGGGGCAGGGGAAGGCCGCACGATGGAGGGTGGGACCCGATGAATAAAACAGCGCACCAGTCGAAAGCGGTGGTCGTCCTGCGCCACCTCCTGGGGACGCGGTGGTTCGTGGCGATCCTCGCCGTCCTCATCGCCTTCGCCCTCGGGGCGGTCCTCATCGTCATGGCGGGGGCCTCCGTCTCCGAGGCGTACTACGCGATGTTCCGGGGGGCGGTCTTCGATCCGAACGCGGCGTCCTTCCAGCGCCAGATCAAACCGCTGACCGACTCCCTGTTCTACTCGATCCCCCTGGTCATCGGCGGGCTCGGCCTGGCGCTGGGCTTCCGGGCGGGCCTGTTCAACATCGGCGGCCAGGGCCAGGTGGTCTTCGGCGCGCTGGCCGCCGTCTGGGTCGGCTTCTCGCTGCGCCTGCCCCCCGTGGTCCACACGGCCGTCGCGCTCGGCGCGGCGATGCTCGCCGGGGCCCTGTACGCGGGCATCGCCGGCGTCCTCAAGGCGCGGACCGGGGCGAACGAGGTGATCGTGACGATCATGCTCAACTCGATCGCCGGCCTGGCACTGGGCTACATCCTCTCCCAGAAGGCATGGCAGGTCGCGGGGTCGAACCAGCCGCAAACGCCCAAGGTCGCGGAGACGGCCGCGTTCGCGCGCCTGCTGCCCGCCCCCTTCAAACTGCACGGCGGGATCGTGATCGCGCTCCTGGCGGTCTGCGTCTTCTGGTGGCTCATCGAGCGCTCGACACTGGGCTTCCAGCTGCGCGCCGTCGGTGCGAACCCCGACGCCGCGCGCACGGCCGGCATCTCAGTCGGGCGCGTCACGGCGGTGACCATGGCGATCTCCGGCGCCTTCATGGGGCTGGCCGGGGCCAACGAGGCCCTGGGGACCATCGGCTACGTCTCCAGGGACGTGGCCGGATCCATCGGTTTCGACGCGATCACCGTCGCGCTGCTCGGGCGGAACAAGCCCCTGGGGACCCTCGGGGCGGGCCTGCTCTTCGGCGCGTTCAAAGCGGGCGGCTACACCATGCAGGCCAAGGGGGTCCCGATCGACATGATCCTCATCCTGCAGTCCGTCATCGTCCTGCTCATCGCCGCCCCCGCCCTGGTGCGGTGGCTGTTCCGCCTGCCCAAGGAGAACAAGACGGGTCTGCGCGCCCAGCTCGCGGCGCTCGGAGCGGATCCGGCGGAGGCCTCCGCCGGGACCGTCGCAGTCGGGCCCGCCGCGGCCGACGGGAAGGCGGCCGGCGCCGCGGCCGCCGAGCCCGGGGGCGCGAGCGCCCAGGGCGGCGACGGGGCCGGGCGGGAGCCGCAGGACCGGGCGCCCGAATCGAAAGGAGAAGCGCGATGAGCGAGGCACGGACGATGGAAGACATTCAGGTCAAGCGCTCGTGGAAGATGCCGGTCGTCTACGCCCTCGCGGCACTGCTCCTCGGCCTCTTCGCCCTCACCGCCCGCGGGGACGTCACCCTGCGCCTCAACGACAAGTCGCAGAGCCTGGACATCCCGGACATCGTTGCCGCGGGCACGCCGATCCTGTGCGTCCTCTTCGTCATCAACGCGGTGATCGCGGCGTGGAGCGCCTACTCCACGTTCCAGCGCCGGACGAACACGCGCGCCCTCGAAACGACGATGATGGGCGCCGCCGGGGCCGCCACCGTCCTCGGGTTCCTCGTCTTCGCGGGATCGGGCTCCAACGGCGCGGTGACGCTCACCTCCACGCTGGTGTCGACGGTCGCGATCTCGACGCCGCTGATCTTCGGCGCCCTGTCGGGCGTGGTCTCCGAGCACGTCGGCGTCGTCAACATCGCGATCGAGGGCGACCTGCTGGTGGGCGCGTTCGCCGGGGTCATGGCCGCGTCGTTCTTCCGCACCCCGTACGCCGGGGTCGTCGCCGCCCCGATCGCGGGGGCCCTGCTGGGCAGCCTGCTGGCCCTGTTCTCCGTGAAGTACGGGGTCGACCAGATCATCGTCGGCGTCGTGCTCAACGTGCTGGCCCTGGGGCTGACGACCTTCTTCTACGGGACGCTGATGAAGGACGCCCCCCAGGACCTGAACACCAACCAGTTCGCGCTCAGCGCCGTCAAGATCCCTCTGCTGGCCGAGATCCCGATCATCGGCCCGGTGTTCTTCAACCAGACGATCCTGGTCTACCTGATGTACGCGGCGGTCGCGGCGCTCACCGTCTTCCTGTACCGGTCCCGCTGGGGCCTGCGCCTGCGGGCGTGCGGCGAGCACCCGAGGGCCGCGGACACGGTCGGCATCAACGTCAACCGCACCCGCGCGACGAACGCCATCCTCGGGTCGGCGTTCGCGGGGCTGGGCGGCGCGTTCTTCACTCTGGGCTCGGGCCTGTCCTTCACGGACAACATCTCCGCGGGCAACGGCTACATCGCGCTCGCCGCGATGATCCTGGGCAAGTGGCACCCGCTGGGAGCCATGGGCGCCGCCATCATGTTCGGATTCGCCCAGGCCGTCGCCCGGCTGCTGCCGAACATCGAGCCGTCGATCCCCTCGGACCTCGTCTCGATGATCCCCTACGTGGTGACGATCATCGCCGTCGCCGGGTTCGTCGGCAAATCCCGCGCCCCCGCCGCCGAGAACGTCCCCTACGTCAAGTGAGCGGACAGAACGGGAGGACTGACATGGTGGATGTGGACTGGCAACGGCTGAGCGCCCTCGCCGTCGAGGCGATGGAACGGGCCTACTGCCCCTACAGCGGCTTCCCCGTGGGCGCCGCGGGGCTGACCGCCGACGGGCGGTTGGTCTCGGGGTGCAACGTGGAGAACGCGGGGTACGGGTGCACCCTGTGCGCCGAGTGCTCCATGGTCAGCGAGCTCGTGCGCACGGGGGGCGGCCGCCTGGTCGCGGTCGCCTGCGTCAATGGGAACAAGGAACCGGTGGCCCCCTGCGGGCGCTGCCGCCAGGTCATCTACGAGCACGGCGGCGACGAGTGCGTCGTCCTCATGCCCGCGGGCGCCATGACGATGCGGGAAGTGCTCCCCGGCGCCTTCGGGCCCGACGACCTCGGCGAAGTGGCGGGCGCCGCGGCGCCCCGCGGTTGAGAGCACGGGGGGCGGGGCGCGCGCCGTCCCCGCCCCCTCCCGTACGGAGATCACGGAAGAAGGAAGAGATGGAACAGTTCGACGCGGTTGACGTCATCCGCACCAAGCGCGACGGCGGCGCGCTCAGCCACGACCAGATCCGCTGGGTGGTCGACGCCTACACGAGGGGCGTGGTCAAGGACGAGCAGATGGCGGCGCTCGCCATGGCCGTCTTCCTGCGCGGCATGGGGCGCGAGGAGATCTCCCAGTGGACGCGGGCGATGATCGAGTCGGGGGAGCGCATGGACTTCTCCGGGATCGGGCGCCCCACGGCCGACAAGCACTCGACGGGGGGAGTCGGCGACAAGATCACGCTGCCCCTGGCGCCCCTGGTCGCCACTTTCGGCGTCGCCGTCCCCCAGCTGTCCGGGCGGGGCCTGGGGCACACCGGCGGCACCCTCGACAAACTCGAGTCCATCCCCGGATGGCGGGCCTCGCTGTCCAACGACGAGGTCCTCCACCAGTTGGGCGAGGGGTGCGGCGCGGTGATCTGCGCGGCGGGATCGGGCCTGGCGCCCGCGGACAAGAAGCTCTACGCCCTCAGGGACATCACCTCGACGGTCGACTGCATCCCCCTGATCGCCTCGTCGATCATGTCGAAGAAGATCGCGGAGGGCACGGACTCGCTGGTCCTCGACGTGAAAGTCGGCTCCGGCGCCTTCATGAAGGACATCGACGACGCCCGCGAACTCGCGCGCACCATGGTCGATCTGGGCTCCGACGCGGGCGTGAGGACCCGGGCGCTCCTCACGGACATGTCGACGCCGCTGGGCCTGAAGGTCGGCAACGCCCTGGAGGTCGCCGAATCGGTCGAGGTCCTGGCGGGCGGCGGGCCCGCGGACGTCGTCGACCTGACGGTGGCGCTGGCGCGGGAGATGCTGGAGTCGGCGGGAGTGCGCGACGCGGACGTCGAGGCGGCCCTGGCCGACGGCCGCGCCATGGACACGTGGCGGGCCATGATCCGCGAGCAGGGCGGCGACCCCGACGCGCCGCTGCCGGCCTCGAAGCACGCGCACACGGTCTCCGCGGAGGCGGACGGCGTGCTCGAGGCGCTCGACGCCCTCGCCGTCGGCGTCGCCTCGTGGCGCCTGGGAGCCGGGCGCGCGGTGAAGGACGACCCCGTCCAGGCGGGGGCCGGTATCGAGCTGCACGCCAAACCGGGCCAGCGCGTGAGCAAGGGGCAGCCCCTGCTCACGCTGCACACGGACGACGAATGGCGCATCCCCCGCGCCCTCGAATCGCTGGAAGGGGGGATCGTGATCGGGGACAGCGCCCCCGAGGCGCGCGGAGTCGTCCTCGAACGCGTCGAGTGAGCGGCGCGGACGCCCGGCCGCGCCCGGCGGGCTCGGCCCAGAGGCGGGGCGCGCGCCCCGCCGGGGCAGGAGGCGGGCGGACGGCGCCCGGGGAAGCGGGGGAGCGCGGTGGATAAGAGGGACGAGCAGGCGGTCACCGCCGTCAAGCTGTACTTCGAGCGCGGTTTGAGCCAGGCGGAGGTGGCCACCGCGATGGGGCTGTCGCGCCCCACCGTGGCCAAACTCCTCCAGCGCGGCAAGGAGGCCGGGTTCGTGACCATCGCGATCCACGACCCCCGCGAGACCTCGTCGGAGCTGGCGCGCCGTTTGGAGGAGCGCTTCGGGCTGGCCGAGGCCCGCGTCGTCCACATGGACGTGCCGGGCGGGACCGATCTGCTCGACGAACTCGGGCGCGCCGGGGCGGATCTGGTCGTCGAACTGGTGCGCGACGGGATGAGCGTCGGCATCTCCTGGGGGCGGACCATGAGCGCCGTGGCCTCCCACCTGCGCCACACCGCGCGCAGTGATGTCACGGTCGTCCAGCTCAAAGGGGGCAGCTCCTACTCCGAGCTCGCCACGAACGACTTCGAGATCATGCGCGCCTTCTGCGACGCCCTGAACGCGACGGCCATGTACCTGCCGCTCCCCGCGATCTTCCAGGACGTCAGGACGCTGAGCGTCGTCAAACGGGATCCCCATATCGCCAAGATCCTCCAGGCCGGCAGGAGGACGGACGCCGTGGTCTTCACCGTGGGCTCCGTCGGGCGCCAGAGCCTGATCCTCAACCTGGGGCACCTCAACGACCAGGAGGTCGAGGAGCTGGTGGAGCGCTCCGCGGGCGACGCCTGCTCCCGTTTCTACACCAGGGAGGGCGCGTGCGCGGTCCCCGCGATCGACAAGAGGACGGCGGGCATCTCCTTGGAGGATCTGGCCTCGCGCCCGATCCGGATCCTGGTGGCGGGCGGCCAGCACAAGGCCGTCGCGCTGGTCACGGCCCTGCGGATGGGCCTGGCGAGCCACCTCGTCACGGACCAGAGGCTCGCCACGGCCCTGCTGGAGGAGGCCAGTGAGGGGGCTGGCCGGGATCCGGGAGCGGGCCCGGGGGCCGACGGCGGTGTGTGATCCGTCCCCACGCGGAACATTTGTCAACCCACGATCTAACATTTCGCTATTTCCTGGGGTAGTATCCAGTAATGGGGCGACGACGCCCCTCAGTCACATGCAGAGTCCGACCCGCTCAGGAGTGGAGCACAGATGAAGTCGACAGCCCACATCGATCCGCAGGCCCCCATCGCACCGACCGTGCTCATGCCGGGGGATCCCCTGCGCGCGAAGTTCATCGCCGAGAACTACCTCGAGGACGCGGAGCAGTTCAACTCTGTCCGCAACATGCTCGGTTTCACGGGCACCTACCAGGGGACCCCCGTTTCGGTCATGGGATCGGGCATGGGGATCCCCTCGATCTCCCTGTACGCCTGGGAGCTCATCCACGTCTTCGACTGCAAGCGGCTCATCCGCGTCGGCACGTGCGGCGCCCTCCAGGAGGGCATCAACCTCTACGACGTCGTCATCGCCCAGGCCGCCTGCTCCAACTCGGCGTTCATGGACCAGTACAACCTGCCCGGCACCTATGCCCCCATCGGCTCCTACCGCCTCATCGAGGCGGTCCGCGAGCTCGCCAAGAGCAAGGGCGTCACCTCGCACGTGGGCAACATCCTGTCCTCGGACACCTTCTACAACGCCGACCCGACCTTCAACGACCGCTGGAAGAAGATGGGCATCATGGCCATCGAGATGGAGACCGCGGGCCTGTACGCCACGGCCGCCGAGGCCGGCGTCGAGGCGCTCGGCATCTTCACCGTCTCCGACTCCATCGTCACCGGCGCGGTGACCACCCCCGCCGAGCGCCAGACCGCCTTCACCCAGATGATGGAGCTCGCGCTCTCGCTCGCGGGGATCTGAGGAAGGCCCCCGCCCCCTCGCCCGAACGGATCCGAAAAGGATGGATGTATGAAGAGAACTGACGTGGCGCGCATGATCGACCACACGATCCTCAAACCCGAGGCGACCTCGGCCGACGTCGCCAGAGTCGTGGCCGAGGGCGCCGAGCTGGGCACCTACTCGGTGTGCGTCTCCCCCTCGATGCTCCCCCTGAGCGCGCCCCCGGGGCTCAAGGTCGCCTGCGTCGTCGGATTCCCCTCCGGCGCGGTCAAACCGGAGGTCAAAGCCTTCGAGGCCGCGCGCGCAGTCGCGGACGGGGCCGACGAGGTCGACATGGTCATCAACATCGCGCTCGTCAAAGAGGGCAGGGCGGACGAGTTGGAGGCCGAGATCCGGGCGGTCCGCGAAGCGGTCCCCGCTCCGGGGATCCTCAAGGCCATCATCGAGTCCGCCGCCCTCACCGACGAGGAGATCGTCATGGCGTGCGGCGCGGCCGCGCGCGCCGGCGCGGACTTCGTGAAGACCTCCACCGGCTTCCACCCCGCCGGCGGGGCCAGCGCCCACGCTGTAGCGCTCATGCGCGCCACCGTCGGGGACGCCCTGGGCGTCAAGGCCTCGGGGGGCATCCGCGACGCGGCGACCGCGCTCGCGATGATCGAGGCGGGCGCCTCCCGCCTCGGCGTTTCAGCGACCGTCGCCATACTGGCGGGGCTCGACGACTGAAGGAGGAACAATGGAACTGCTAGACCGCGCCCAGCAGTGGGCCGACCACGATCCCGACGGGCGGACTGCCGCCGCCCTCGCCGCCTCCGTCGCGGCCGCGCGCGGCGGGGACGCCGCCGCCCTCGAGGAAGTGGCCGCGGCCATGGCCGGGCCCCTCGAGTTCGGGACTGCCGGCCTGCGCGGCCGGATGGGCCCCGGGGAGTCCCGCATGAACCTCGCGGTCGTCATCCGGGCGACCGCCGGCCTGTGCGCTTTCCTCACGGGCGCGATCGACCGCGCCCCCCGCGTCGTCATCGGCTGCGACGCGCGCCACGGCTCGGTGGACTTCGCCCTGGCCGCCGCCCGGGTCGCCTCGGCCGCCGGGTGCCACGTCCTCAAACTGCCCCCCATGAACCCCACGCCCCTGACCGCGTTCTCCATGCGCCACCTCGACGCCGACGCGGGGATCATGGTCACGGCCTCTCACAACCCGGCCATGGACAACGGCTACAAGGTCTACCTGGGCGGGGCCGTCGTCGCCGGCGCCGGGCAGGGCGTCCAGATCGTGCCCCCCTACGACGCCGAGATCGCGGCCGCCATCGCCAGCGCGCCCCCGGCCGACCAGGTCGCCCAGGACGACGCCAGGATCGAGCCCGTCGATCCGCGCGACGCCTACGTGGCAGCGGCCAGCGCCCTGGCCCGCGGCAGCGCCGCCGAGAAGGCCGCCCTGCGCATCACCCTCACCGCGATGCACGGCGTCGGCGCGGCCCTCACCACGCGGGTCCTCGCCGAGGCGGGATTCTCCGACGTCCGCCTCGTCGCGGAGCAGGCCGAACCGGATCCCGACTTCTCCACGGTCCCCTTCCCGAACCCGGAGGAGCCCGGCGCCCTCGACCTGGCGATGGAGCGCGCCAGCGAGGAGGGGTCGGACGTGATCATCGCCGTCGACCCCGACGCGGACCGCTGCGCCGTGGCCGTTCCGGATCCCGGCTCGGCCCGGGGCTGGCGCCAACTCACCGGCGACGAGACGGGCTCGCTGCTGGGCGACTACCTGGCCGGGCGCGCCCCCCGGGGCGCGGTCCTGGCGAACTCCATCGTCTCCTCGCGCATGCTCGAGCGGATCGCCGCCGCCCACGGCCTGGACTACAGTCCCGCGCTGACGGGCTTCAAGTGGATCGCCCGCGTCCCCGGCCTGTTCTTCGGCTACGAGGAGGCGATCGGCTTCTGCCCCAACCCCGAGGTCGTGCGGGACAAGGACGGGATCGCGACGTCCGTCGTCGTCGCCTCCCTCTTCGCCGCCCTGAAGGCCCAGGGGCGAACGGCGGCGGACGAGCTGGAGCGCCTGGCGCGCGCCCACGGCCTCCACATGACGGCGCCCCTGACCTTCCGCGTCGACAACCTCGGCCTCATCGCCGAGGGCATGGAGAGACTGCGGTCGGCGCCGCCCAGCACCCTGGCGGGATCGCCGGTCGAGTCCGTCATCGACCTGTCGGAGGGCTACCAGGGGCTTGCGGGGACGGACGCGCTCCTCGTGGCCACCGAGGCGGGCGACCGCGTCGTCGCCAGGCCCTCGGGCACCGAGCCCAAGCTCAAGTGCTACCTCGAGGTCGTCCTGCCCGTGGAGGACGGCGCGCCCGTCCCCTGGGACGAGGCGAGGGCGCGCCTCGAGCGCATCAAGGAGGAGTTCGGAGCGGCGATCGGCATCTGAGAGCCCTTTTAACGCGGGCGGGGCCGTCCTCGGGCGGCCCCGCCCGCGTTCTCGCGCATCGGGACGCGGACACGCCTGAGCGCCCGGCCCAGTGCTCTTCCTCCCCGCGTTGCGCACCAGGGCGGGGACCGTGCGGCGCCCTTTCCCGCCCGTGCCGCACACAAGGGCGGGAATTAGGCAACACGGCGCCGCACACAACGGCGGAATCAAGCCCTTGTGTGCGGCGCGTGTTTCGTAAATCGGGGTCCTTGTGTGCGTACCCGGGGGGAGGCCGTCCGAGGGCGCTGGGGCGCGGCGATGGGCGGTTCTACGCCGGGCCCTCCGCCGCCCGACCGGTGTGAGCACCATTCCCTGGCGGGGACGAATTACGTCACGGTATAGTTGCGTATATGAGTGATGAGAGTTCTGAGGCAAGCACGCCGCTCCCCTTCTCCCAACGGCCCGTCGACAAGGCCCCGGGCCACTGGGTGCTCGCCCGCGCCGGGAAGAGGGTGCTGCGCCCGGGCGGCGCCGCCCTGACGCGCTCCATGCTGTCCCGCGCGGGGCTGGCCGGGGCCGACGTCGTCGAGTTCGCCCCCGGGCTGGGCGTCACCGCCGGGTGGATCCTGGAAGGGGGGCCCGCCTCGTACACCGGAGTCGAGCAGGACCCCGACGCGGCCGCGCGCGTGGGCCGGATCGTCCGGGGAAGGGGGCGCTGCGTGAACGCCGACGCGCGGAGGACCGGTCTGGACAGCGGTTGCGCGGACGTGGTCGTCGGCGAGGCGATGCTCACCATGCAGTCGGACCGCGTGAAAGCGGAGATCGTCTCCGAGGCGGCGCGCCTGCTGCGCCCCGGCGGGCGCTACGCCATCCACGAGCTCGCACTGGCCCCCGACGACATCGACGAGGCCGTGGCCACCGACCTGCGCAAGGCGCTGGCGCGCGCGATCAACGTCAACGCCAGGCCCAGCACCGTCAAGGCCTGGAAAGAGCACCTGGAGGCCGCGGGCCTGGTCGTCCTGCACGTGGGCACCGCCCCGATGGCCCTGCTGAGCCCTGGGCGCGTCGTCGCCGACGAGGGCGTGGGCGGCGCCGCCCGCATCGCCTGGAATCTCGCGCGGGACAAGGACCTGCGCGCACGCGTCCTCACCATGAGGCGCACTTTCAAGAAGTACGAGAAGAACATGCGCGGTGTGGCGATCGTCGCCCGCAAACCCAAGGAGGATGAATGAGCCTGAGCGCGGATTCGAGCACTGAGCGGACCACCCCCGTGATGACGGACCTGCAGGACGTCGCCGCGATGGTGGCCGTCAACGAGGGCGCGACCGTGTCGCGCACCGTCATGCACGCCGAGGGCGTGCGCCTCGTCCTGTTCAGCTTCGACACCGACGAGTACCTCAGCGAGCACACGGCCGCCATGCCGGTCCTGCTCTTCGCGCTGGAGGGCTCGCTGGAGATCGAGGCGGACGGCCGCGTCGTCGTCCTCAAGCCCGGCGACGTCATCCACTTCGGCACGCGCCTGCCCCACGCGGTGCGCGCCCTGGAGCCCTCCAAGCTGGCCCTGTACATGCTGGACAAGAGGGAGAAGCCCCAGCAGTAGCGTGGAACGCGCGTGGAACAACGCGCAGGGGTGAGGGGGCGCGGCCGCGAGGGCGGTGGCGCCCCCGTCGCCACCCGGACGGGCGCGCACCGCGCTCCGACTGCGGGACGCGACGGGCGCCGGTGCGCTCACCCGTGCGAGGGGCGCGGGGACAGGACCATGTCGGCGTCCATGAGGCCGGCGCGCAGCGCGAGGAGCACCAGTTGCACGCGGTCACGGGCCCCCGTCTTGGCCAACAGGTGGCCCACGTGGGTCTTCACAGTCGCCATCGACACCCACTGCGCGTCGCAGATCTCCTGATTCGTCAGCCCGCGCGCGATCAAGCGCAGGATCTCGACCTCCTTGCCCGTCAGGCCCGCTCGTTCCAGGATCCCGCGGCCGTCCGCGGCGGCATCCGCCGGAGTGGGGACCGCGGCCAGGGGCGGGGCGCCCGGGGCGCGCAACGCGCGCAACAGGGTCGAGGTGGGGCCCGGGGAGATCACCGAGTCACCCGAGTGGACGGTGCGCACAGCGTCGAACAGCCCGGCCGGGGGAGTGGTCTTGAGCAGGAACCCCGAGGCGCCCGCGTCGATGCCGCGCAGAACGGAGTCGTCCGTGTTGAAAGTGGTGAGGATGACGATCCTGCTCGCAGTGCCCTCATCGACGAGGCGCCGCGTCGCCTCGATCCCGTCCATGACGGGCATCTGCACGTCCATGAGCAGCACATCGACCGGATCGCGGCGGGCGCGCGCCAGCGCGTCCTGGCCGTGGACTGCCCGCCAGCGGACGGCGAAGTCCTGCTGGGACCCCAGGATCATCGCCAACCCCTGGGCGAACAGGGGCTCGTCGTCGGCCAGGCCGATGCGGATCGGCGCGCTCACACCCCTGCCTCCATCTCCACGCGCCACACGCCCCCGCGCGGCCCCACCCCGCAGCGCAGCCCCGCCCCGTGGGCGCGCGAGGCCATCGAGACCACGCCCAGGCCGCCGGTCCGCGCCGACGGGACCCCCGCGATCGGGTTCTCCACCGTCAGTGACACCCGCGGTCCCATGGAGCGCCCGGCGACACTGATCGGCCCAGGCGCTCTGTGGCGCATCGCGTTGGTCAGCGCCTCCCGGCAGTTGCGCACCATGGCGTCCTCCTGTTCGGGGGCCATCGCGGGCGGCGCCGACACGTCGAGATCGAGGCGCACCGGGGCCGCGCACGCCACCACCAGCGCGGACACCCGCTCCCACAGGCCCCCGCCCGCGCGGACGGCGTCCGCGGGCGCCGCGCGCCCGTCACCCTCAGCGGTCGTTCCCGCTGCCCCGGGCACCGCACCGGACGAGGGAACCCCGTCCCCGTCCCCGCGCAGCAGGGCGACCATATCGTGCACTTGGTCGACCCCCTCCCGGCTGATCCTGGCGATGGTCGCCAGAGCCTCGTCGGCGCGCGCGGGATCAGCCGCGAGGACACAGCGGGCGCCCTCGGCCTGCGCGCTGATGGCGGTGAGGGTGTGCCCCAACAGGTCGTGGAGGTCCCCGGCCAACCGGTTCCTCTCGTGGGCGACGGCAAGGCGCGCCAGGGTGTGCTGCTGCTCCTCCAGCATCGCCAGGCGCTCTGCGGCCAAGTGCCTGCGGTCCCTGATCGACCGGCTGCGCGCCCCCCCGAGCGCCGCGACCGCGAGAACCAGTGCGGTGGCCGTGCCGAGTACGGCGAAACCCCTCAGGTCGGTGGGCTCGTAGGCCCGCACCGCCCGCACCGAGACCGCCGCGACCGCTCCGGAGCAGAAGAACGCGAGCAAAGCCCACCGCCACGGGGGCGCCAGGCGCGACTGGGTGGTCCACACCGCGACGAGCGCGCCAACCAGCGCCACCAGCGTCAAGTCCTCGATGAGCAGCACGTGGACCACCAGGACCGCCCCGATCACGAGCACCGAGGCCAGGGGGAACACGCGCCTGAAGGCGATGGCCGCTCCGCACAGCACCGCCAGGACGCGGAACACCGCGGCCCCGCCCGGGAACGCGGTGACAAGGCCGCTCGAGGACAGGACCGCGACGGACAGTCCGAGCAGCGCGTCCGTCCAGTGGGGCACGGGGCGCGGACGCGGCGGGGCCGGGGGGAGGGAAGGGGGAGGGAGCTGCTTCATGGTCCCACACTAGGCCAGGGCGGCCACCGCACCGTCATACCCTGGTATGAGGGCACCCCGCTCGGAACCATCCCACGGGGCGATGCCGATCGCACCGCCGCAGGGCACAGTGGGTGCCATGACAGCACACCCACCACTCCGGATGGCGCCGCGGACCTCGCCCCGGCCCCCCGCATACGACGGCCCCGGCCTGGTCGTCGCCACCTCCGATCTGACGAAGTCGTTCGCTGGGCGCACCGTCGTCGACTCCCTCGACCTGCGCGTGCCCGCAGGATGCGTCTACGGGTTCCTCGGCCCCAACGGCTCCGGCAAATCCACCACCATGAAGATGCTGCTCGGCCTGCTGCGGCCGACGCGGGGCCGGATCAGTGTCTTCGGCACCCCCCTCACAGGAGCCAACGCGAGCGCGATGATGCCGCGGATCGGCTCCATGATCGAGCGCCCACCCGGCTACGGGCACCTCACGGGCGCCGAGAACATGGCGGTGGTCGCCCGCATGCTGGGGCTGAGCCGGGAGCAGACCGAACGCGCCCTTGCCCTGGTCCGCCTCACCGAGCACAAGAACCGCCTCCAGCGCACCTACTCCCTGGGCATGAAGCAGAGGCTCGGCATCGCGATGGCGCTGGCCCGGGACCCGCAGCTGCTGGTCCTGGACGAGCCGACTAACGGCCTCGACCCCGCCGGGATCGAGGAGATCCGCGAACTCCTCATCCACCTGGCCTCCGAGGGCGTCTCAGTCATGGTCTCCAGCCACCTCCTGGACGAGATCGACAAGATGGCCTCCGTCCTGGGGATCCTCTCCGCGGGCCGCCTCGTGTTCCAGGGGACGCGCGCGGAGCTCTTCGCCCGCTCACTGCCCGACCTCTTCGTCTCGACGCCGCAGGCCCGGGAGGCGCTCGCCCTGGGACTGCCCGGGCGCGCCGTGGCCGGCGGCATCATGGTCCCCGGCCTCGACCAGGGGGGAGCCGCTCGGATGATCGAGGCACTGGTGCGCCACGGCATCACCCTGTACGAGGTGCGCCGCGCGGACCAGTCCCTCGAGGACGTTTTCATGGCCCTCACCGGAGGGGCGGGGGCGCTGTGATGGTGGCGATGGCACGCAGGCTACTGCTCGTACGCCTCGAAGCGGCGAAGATGCGCCGCCTCCACACGATTCCCGTCGTCGTCGTCGCGGTCGTCGCGGTGGTCGCGCTGTCGTGCATGAACCTGTTCCGGCCCGAGGCGCCGGTGGTCGGCGCGGACCCGGATGCCTGGCCGTGGGCGTCCCTGCTGCTGAATGCCGCCATGATGAACGCCCTGGTCCATCCCGTCCTGGTCGCCGTGATCGCCAGCCGCCAGACCGACATCGAGAACACCGGCGCGGGTTGGACGCTCAACTCAACGACGGGCGTGGGGCCCGGCGCGCTGTGCCGGGCGAAGACCGCGCTCCTGGTGGCGGTGCTGGCGCTCGCGGTGGCGGCGGAGACAGCGGTGACCATCGGCCTCGCCCGCGCGAGGGGGTACACGGTACCCCTCGAATGGGGGCAGTGGATCCAGTACGCCGTCCTGCTGTGGCTGGTGGACGGCGTGTTCGTGGGCGCGCACGTGTGGTTGGCGGCGAAATGGGACAACCAGCTCATCTGCGTCGGAGTGGGTCTGCTGGGCGCCTTCACCGCGATGTACATGTTTCTAGCCCCGAGCGCCATCGCTCGCATGGTCCCCTGGGGGTACTACGCGGTGATCACGAACACGCGACTAGTCGGTCGGCAGGCCGGGGGCGTGCGCTACGGGAGCGTCGACCTGCCCTGGGTGGTCGGTTTCCTCCTCCTGGCCCTGGCCGCCCTGGCCTGGGCGACCCACCGCATGGATCGTGTTGAAAGGTGAATACCATGGGCCTCGTCGCCGCCGAATTCCTCAAACTCCGCCGCTCGCGGGTGGGCGTTTTCGCCGTCCTGCTGCCCCTGCTGGCCACCGTCGCAGGAGCGGTCAACTACTGGGTGAACAGGGACGCCCTCAACGGCGGGTGGGACTCGCTGGCCAGCCAGGTCACCCTCTTCTACGGGCTGATGTTCTTCAACCTGGGCGTGGCGCTCATGGCGGCGTCCGTGTGGCGTCCTGAGCACCGGGACGCCTCGTGGAACATTGTCCTCACCTCGGGGCACCGGTCCTGGGCGGTCGTCCTGGCGAAGTCCGTGGTCCTCGTCGCGCCGGTCGCCGTGGCGCAGGTGGTGCTCCTGGCACTCACCTGGGCCCTGGGCCTCACCATGGGCATGCCCGGGTGGCCGGGAGCGGCGTTCGCGCTGTCGTGCGCGCTCGCCGTCGTCATCGCCGTCCCCTTGATCCTCGCGCAGTCGCTGCTGTCGATGCTCATGAAGTCGTTCGCGGCGCCCGTCGCCGTGTGCCTGCTGCTCTCCGGCATCGGCTTCGGCTCGATCGCCGCCTCGACGGGAGTGGTCGGCGCACTGTCCTACGCGCTGCCCCAGGGGCTGGCCTCGCGAGCGCTGTTCCTGGGTTCTACGGCCGTGACGGTCACGGGCGGCCTTTCGCTCCAGTCCGTGGCGCCCCTGCTGGCGGGGTGCGCTGTGCTGAGCGTCCTCCTCGTGTGCGCGACGGTCCTCATCGCTCCGCGCCGCACGATCGAGGCGCACACCTGACGGGGGCGGGGAACCACCGGCCCGCAGTCCGGGGAACGGCGGCGACGACGGCCAGCGCGCGGCCGGCCGCCGTGCCTCAGTCCAGGCGCGAGCGAGCCGCGGCCCCCGCCACCCGCCACAGGCCCGCCTCGACGACCAGGCCGCTCACCGCGAGGACGGCGCAGACGGAGAGGGCCCCCTGCGGCCACATGAGGGCGGTCGCCGCCAACGCGGTGCCTTGGGAGGCCCCCAGGACGCCCCCTGCGAAGAGGACGGGCCACGCCGCGCGGTGCGCGCGCTCCCACTGGGCCGACCCCGCCTTGGCGGGCAGGGGCAGAGCCAGGCGGCCCGAGGCGCGCCCGGCCCGGGCGCACACCCCGACGGCCAGTTCGAACGCCCCGAGGGCCGCCAGTCCAACGCCGACGAGCACGAGGGCCCACTGGGCGGCTGTGCCCATACCACTCCTCCAATCCTGGCCGAGCGCCCGCTGCGCCCCCCGCGTCCCAGCAGCGGCGGGGCGCCGGTGCGGGCGGTGCTCACGCCTCGAACAAACCCTCCACGGCCCCGTCGAGTTCGGCGACCCAATCCGCGCCCGACACGTCGGCGGGCATGCGCCAATCCCCGCGAGGGGACAGGGAGCCGCCCGCCATGACCTTCGGGCCGTTGGGCAGGGCGCTGCGCTTGAACTGCTGGCTGAAGAAGCGCTGCAGGAACAGGCGCTCCCACTTGACGATCTCGGCCAGGGAGTAGGCGGCCTTGTCCTCCTCGGGGAAACCGGCGGGCCAGTCGCCCACGCTCGCGTCCGACCACGCCTTCTCCGCCAGGAACGCGATCTTCGAGGGGCGCGCCCCGCGGCGCAGCACGTGGTACAGCGTGAAGTCCTGCAGGTTGTAGGGGCCGATCTTGTCCTGCGTGGACTGCATCTTCTCACCCGGCTCAGCGGGAACCAGCTCGGGGGAGATCTCCGTGTTGAGGATCGACAGGAGCACCTCGCCGACATGGTCGTCGAATTGCTTGGAGGCCACGACCCAGCGGATCAGGTGCTGCATGAGGGTCTTGGGCACGCCCGTGTTGACCGCGTAGTGGCTCATCTGGTCGCCCACGCCGTAAGTGCACCAGCCCAGTGCCAACTCGGACAGGTCGCCCGTGCCCACGACGATGCCGCCCAGGTGGTTGGCCAGGCGGAACAGGTAGTCGGTGCGCAGGCCCGCCTGCACGTTCTCGAAGGTGACGTCGTAGGCGGCCTCGCCCTCACCGTAGGGGTGGCCGATGTCGGCCAGCATCTGAGTGGCCGCCGGGCGGATGTCGATCTCCTGGAAGGAGGTGCCCAGGTAGCGGCACAGCAGGGTCGCGTTCTTCTTGGTGCGCTCGGAGGTGGCGAAGCCGGGCAGCGTGTAGCACAGGATGTCCGTGCGCGGACGGCCCAGTAGGTCCATCGCGCGGGAGGCCACGACCAGGGCGTGGGTCGAGTCCAGACCGCCGGAGACGCCGATGACGACCTTCGGATCTCCGATCGCGCGCAGGCGCTGGACCAGGCCCGCGACCTGGATGTTGTAGGCCTCGTAGCAGTCCTGCTCCAGGCGCGACGGGTCGTCGGGGACGAAGGGGAAGCGGTCGACAGGGCGCTGGAGCCCCAGGTCCGTGCGCGGAGGGTTGAGCGTGAACTCGACTTCCTGCGGGGTCATCCGCTCGTCGCCCGCGAAGTAGCGCTGGGCGTTGTCGGTGAACGAGTTCTGCCGTTTGCGCTCGGTGCGCAGGCGCTCGAGGTCCACGTCGGCGATCGTCATGTGGGCGCCCTCCTGGAAGCGCTCGCCGATGGCGAGGCGGTCCCCGGCCTCGTAGACCATGGTCTCCCCGTCCCACGCGAGGTCCGTGCTGGACTCGCCCATGCCGGCCGCCGTGTACACGTAGGCCGCCGAGCAGCGCGCGGACACCGAGCGCACCATGAGCTCGCGGTCGGCGCCGCGCCCCACGGTGATCGGGGAGGCGGACAGGTTCGCCAGGACGGTCGCGCCCGCGAGCGCCAGCTCGGTGGCAGGGGTGACGGGCACCCACATGTCCTCGCAGATCTCGATGCCGACGGTCAGGCCGGGCACGTCGGCGGCGGACAGGAGGACCTGGCCGAAGGGGACCCACACGGGGCCGCCGCTGAACTCCTCGAGGCCGCCCCAGGGCACCTCGATGCGCTCGCACGCGCGCGGGGGCATGGTGACGAAGTAGCGCTTCTCGTAGAACTCGCGGTAGTTGGGCAGATGCGACTTGGGGATGATCGCGAGCACGCGCCCGCGGTGGATGGCGATGGCGCAGTTGTACAGGGCGTTGTCCTTGCGCAGGGGGGCTCCGACGACGAGGAGGGGCAGCAGGCCGGCGCTGGCCCCGACGATCGAGGCCAGGGCCTTCTCGACGTTGTCGAGGAGGGTGTCCTGCAGGAGGAGGTCGTCGAGCGCGTAGCCGGAGACGCACAGCTCGGGGAACACCGCCAGTGCGACGCCGCGCTCGGAGAGCTGGCGCGCGGCGTCGATGATCTCGCGCGCGTTGTCGGCGGGACGGGCCGGGTGGACCGGCAGGGTGACGGCGGCGACGCGGGCGAAGCCCTGGTCGTAGAGGGAATGGAAGTTCATGGTTCTCCTTCAGTGCTCGCCCTATTGTCGCGCAATCGGCGGGGGAGGGGCGGTCGTCGGCGGGGCCGGGGCCGGTCCGGCCGGTCGGCGCAGGGGCGGGTCCAGGACGAATGCCGTTTCGTCGACGCCGGGGGCGAGGCGGTACAGGGCGGCCGGGCGCCCCGCGCCCTCGCGGGCCGTCCTCCCGGTCGCTTCTATGAAGGACGCCGTCTTGGTCGCCTTGCGGTGGAAGTTGCGCGGGTCCAGGGGCGCGCCCCAGATCGCCTCGTAGGCGGTGCGGAGCTGCGTGATCGTGAACTCGGGGCCGCAGAAGGACGTGGCCAGGGGGGAGTACTCGATCTTGGAGCGGGCGCGCTCGACCCCGTCGGCCAGGATGGCCGCGTGGTCGAAGGCGAGGGGCGAGCCGGGTGCGAGCAGCGCGTCGACGGGGCGCCAGTGCGCTCCGGCGGCGTCGCCTCCCGGGCGCGCGGGGGAGAAGCGGGGGGCGAGGAGCAGGTGGGCGACGGAGAGGACGGGGCCCCTGGGGTCGCGGCCCTGGGGGCCGTAGGAGCGGAGCTGTTCGAGGTGTCCGGGGGGAGTGATGCCGGTTTCCTCCTCGAGTTCGCGTTCGGCCGCCTGGAGGGTCTGCTCGTTCTCGCGCACGAAGCCGCCCGGCAGCGCGGGCCGCCCCCGGTAGGGGTCGATGCCCCGTGTCACGACGAGGCAGTGCAGGGCGCGGTCGATGACCGTCAGGGCGACGACGTCGACCGCGATCGGGAAGGCGAGCGGGGTGGCCATGAGGTTATCCTACCCCGTTTGCGTCGAGTTGACATTAAATAGGCGGGAGGTTATCGTCGGTATGACGCAAACAAGTGGGAACCACCCGAGCAAGGAGAACGCCATGGGAACCCTCCACCACCACCCCCTCGTCATCCGCTACCAGGGCGGCCCCGGCGACCACGTCATCCAGATCCGCGCCGGGCGCGCCATCCGGTCCGGAGTCGGCCAGTCCTTCTGGTTGCGCGCCGGAAGGAGCGCGCTCGCCGAAGTGCCCATCGCGGACCGCGCCCACAGCTTCCTCGTCCAGACCCCCTCCGCCGACCAGCAGAACGTCAACGCGCAGGTGTCCATCACCTACCGGATCGAGGACCCCGAAGCCGCCGCCAAGCACTACGACTTCGGTCTCTACCCGCGCGGCGCCTCCGCCGATCCGCAGGGCCTGTGGCAGATCGACGAACTGGTCACCCGGCTCGCCTCCTCCTCCCTGGCCTCGGCGATCGCGGCGATGCCCCTGTCCGAGGCCATCTCCGGCTCGCTCGACGAGGTCGGCGCCGCCCTCGTCCTCGCCTTCGAGCGCGACGAACAGCTGCGCGCCACCGGCGTGGGCGTCGTCGACGCCCGGCTCATGGCGCTGCGCCCCGACGAGGGCGTCGAATCGTCCCTGCGCGCCCCGCTCCTCGAACGGCTCCAGGCCGAGGCCGACCGCGCCCTGTACGAGCGCAGGGCCCTCGCGGTCGCGCGCGAGTCCCAGATCTCCGAGAACGAGCTGCAGTCGAAGCTCGACCTGGCCCGCAAACGCGCCGACCTGGTCGACCAGGAGGGCCGCAACAGCCGGCGCGAGGCCGAGGAGAAGGCCGCCGCCGACGCGATCGCCGTCGAAGCGGAGGCGCGGCGCATCGAGACCCTGGCCAAGGCCAACGAGGACGACTGGAAGCGCGTCGGCGGCGCCAAGATCGCCAACGAAGCGGCCTACGTCCGCGCCCTGGCCGAAGCCGGGCCCGACGTGGTGCGCGCCTTCGCCCTCAAGGAGATGGCCCACAACATGCCCTCCATCGGGTCGGTGACCATCACCCCCGACATGCTCACCGATGTCCTCTCCGCCTTCGCCGGCTCCGCTAAGCGGGGCGAGTAGCGTGCGGCGCCGGGCAGTCGTCGTCCACCGCCCCACCGAGTACGACGAGCTCATGGACCGCTACTCGACGCGGGGGCAGGTCGAGTTCGTCCTGCGCTCGCGCGGGCGCACCCTCGAAGCGGTCGAGCGCGCCCACGAGGCGCACGTGAGCGCCCTGGCCCGGGTGCGGGCGGGGATCCCACGGGGGTGGGCCAGCGCCGACGTGGAACGCGATTCCCTTTCGCGCTTCCTCTTCGCCCCCGAGGACGTCATCGTCGTCGTCGGGCCGGACGGGCTGGTCGCCAACACCGCCAAGTACGTCGCCGACCAGATCGTCATCGGAGTCGACTCCGCGCCCGGATCGAACGCCGGCGTGCTCGTGCGCTGCACGCCCGACCAGGGGGCCGCCGTGTGCCGCCGCCTCGACGAGGGGGAGCCGGTGGGCATCGACCATCTGACGATGGTGCGCGCGACGGTCGACGACTCCCGTTCGCTGACCGCCCTCAACGAGGTGTTCATCGGCCACCCCGGCCACCAGAGCGCCCGGTACGAGCTGGCGCTGCCCCGGCGCGCCGAGAGGCAGTCCTCCTCCGGGGTCGTCGTCAGCACCGGGACGGGGGCCACCGGCTGGGGCGCCTCCCTCAAGCGCGGACGCGGCATGGGGGACCTGCCCGGGCCGACTTCCCAGTCGCTCGCGTGGTTCGTGCGCGAGGCCTGGCCCTCGCCGTGCACGGGGACCGAGTGCACGGAGGGGATCCTGGGGGAGGGGGAGGAACTGGGCCTGAGCGTCGCCTCCGAGTCCCTGGTCCTGTTCGGCGACGGCATGGAGGCGGACAGGCTCGTCCTCACGTGGGGGCAGACGGTGCGGGTCTGCCGCGCGCCGCGGGCCCTGGCGCTCGCGCGCCCGTCGGGGCCGGAGGGCGCCTCCTGAAGCGGATGGGGCTGGGGGTTGCCCTCCGGGGCAGCTTCCTATATGCTCGAATCGGTGACGGGGCATTGCCGCAGTCGCGTGCAACGGCCTACAGTGCCACATCGAAGTCCCACGCCTTCGGGCGTGGGTTTCGTCTTCCCCGCCAAGGAGGAGAAATGCTGCTCGCCTATCTCGACGAAGTCGCCGAGCCGGGTGCGTTCGTCAGCAAAAGTCACAGGCATTACAACGGCTCGCCCGCCTTCGGTTACGCTGGTTTGGTCGTTCCGGACTCTGAAGTCCGTGCGGTGTCACAAACTTTCACCGAGAAGAAGCGCAGTCTTTTCGCCCACCATATTCTAGAGGGATCCACTGCCGGGCTGTGGGAGAGGAAGGGATCGGACATCTTCACCCCGGTGGCATGGGACAGGTATCGGCGCCCTATCGAGGGGGTCCGCGAGCTTGTGCGTTTCCTCCGCCAGCGCGGTGGGCCGGGGCCCGATCAAGGGCCCCGGCCCCGCCGCCGGGGAGGGATCAGGCGAAGGCGAGGGCCTGGCGCGCGATGGCCAGCTCCTCGTTGGTCGGGAAGACGACCAGTTCCACGGTCGAGTCCGGCGCCGAGATGACGCGCGGCTCGCCGCTGCGCGCCTTGTTCGCCTCGACATCGATCTTGACGCCGAAGGGGGAGAGCGCCTCGGCCAGCTCACGGCGCACGTGCACGTCGTTCTCGCCGATGCCGGCGGTGAAGGTGATGACGTCCAGGCCGCCCAGCTCCGCCGTGTAGGAGCCCACGTACTTCACCAGGCGGTTCACGTAGACATCCATCGCAGTGCGGGCGCGCTTCTGAGCCACGGGATCGTCGTCGTTGTTGATCATCGCCCACACGCTGCGCATGTCGGACTCCCCCGTCATGCCCTTCATACCGGACTTCTTGTTGAAGAGCGTGTCGACCTCCCCGACGCTCATGCCCGCGACGCGCTCCAAGTGGAAGACCACCGCGGGGTCGATGTCGCCCGTGCGGGTCCCCATCATGAGGCCCTCCAGGGGGGTCAGGCCCATGGAGGTGTCGATCGGCTTGCCGCAGCGGACCGCGGACGCGGAGGCGCCGTTGCCCAGGTGCAGCACGATCTGCTTGAGGTCGTCGCGCCCCAGCATCTTCGCGATCTCCTGGGAGACGAACTGGTGGGAGGTGCCGTGGGCGCCGTAGCGGCGCACCGAGTACTTCTCCGCGGTCTCCGTCTCCAGGGCGTAGAGGGCGCTCCGGTCGGGCAGCTGCTGGAAGAACGCGGTGTCGAAAACGGCGACGTGGGGGACGCCGGGCATGAGCTCGCGCGCCACGTCGATGCCCTTGAGGTGGGCCGGGTTGTGCAGGGGAGCCAGTGGACACAGCTCCTCGATGAGGTCGCGGACCCCGTCGGTGATCAGCGCCGGGCCGTCGAAGTGGCGTCCGCCCTGGACGATGCGGTGGCCGACGGCGACGATGCCCGCCTCGGCCAGGGTCGGGCCCTCCGTGTCGAAGAGGCGCAGGACCTCGCGCATGCCGACGGTGTGGTCGGGGACGGGCATCTCCTCCTCGGTCACGGCCCCGCCGTGGGCGTGCGTGATGACGCCCATGGGGTCGCCGATCCGCTCGACGAGGCCCTTGGCCAGGGCGTCGCCGGTCTCGGGATCCACCAGTTGGTACTTGATGGAGGAGGAGCCGGAGTTGATAACGAGGACGGTCTGAGAGGGCATGCGCCTGCCTTTCGGGTTCGTGCTGATGGATTGGAGGTGCGGCCGGGCCCCTCGCGCGACCGTCGCGGAGGGGCCCGGGCGCTCAGCCCTGCGCCTGGACGGCGGTCAGGGCGACGGTGTTGACTATGTCCTCGACCAGGGCGCCGCGCGACAGGTCGTTGACGGGCTTGTTCAGGCCCTGCAGGACCGGGCCGACGGCGACGGCGCCGGAGGAGCGCTGGACGGCCTTGTAGCCGATGTTTCCGGCCTCCAGGGAGGGGAACACGAAGACGGTGGCCCTGCCCGCGACCTCGGAACCGGGCAGTTTCTTCTCGGCGACGGCGCTGTCGACGGCGGCGTCGAACTGGATGGGCCCCTCGATGGCCAGCTCCGGGGCCTTCTCGCGGGCGAGGCGGGTGGCCTCGACGACCGCGTCCACGTCCGGGCCCGAGCCCGACGAGCCCGTCGAGTAGGACAGCATCGCGACCCTGGGGTCCACGCCGAACTGGGCGGCCGTGCGCGCGCTGGTGACCGCGATGTCGGCCAGCTGCTCGGGAGTGGGGTTGGGGTTGACCGCGCAGTCGCCGAACGCCCACACGCGGTCCTTCATCAGCATCAGGAAGACCGAGGACACGACGGACACGCCCGGGGCGGTCTTGATGATCTGGAAGGAGGGGACGATCGTGTGGGCGGTCGTGTGGGCCGCTCCCGAGACCATGCCGTCCGCGTCGCCCATGTGGACCATCATCGTGCCGAAGTAGGACACGTCCTGGACCTTCTCCCGGGCCTGCTCCAGCGTGACGCCCTTCTTGGCGCGCAGCCGCGCGAACTCCTCGGCGTAGCGCTCCAGGTAGGCGGGGTCGCCCGTGGAGACGACCTGGGCGGCGCCGAGGTCCAGGCCGAGCTCCTCCGCCCGCTTGGCCACGTAGTCGGCGTCGCCGACGAAGGTGATGTCGGCGATGCCGCTGGCGAGGACCTGGGCCGCCGCCCGCAGGACGCGGTCGTCGTCGGGCTCGGGCAGGACGATGCGCTTGCGGTCGGCGCGTGCGCGCTCGACGAGGTCCGCCTGGAACGCCAGGGGCGTCACCGCGCTGGGCGCGGGGGCGGAGGCCAGGGCGTCCAGCCCCTCGCCGTCCACGGGCAGGGGGAGGACGGGCACGGGGGAGTCGACCCGCCCGACGAGGGCCGCGGGGAGGGCGAGGGCCACGACGGCGGCCTGGTGGTCGGCCGCCCGGGAGACGGCGGTCGCCGCCTCCTGTGCCAGCAGTTCGGCGCCGACGCCCTCCGTGTCGGGGGCAAGGACCACGCCGGCGCCCACCGAGGCGGCCAGGGAGAAGTCCCAGCCCGGAGCGTCGAAGGAGCGGTTCGCGCAGGCGGAGGAGGACTCGATGAGGACCACATCGGCCGTTCGCTCCCTGACCGCGCCGACCGCGTCCGGCAGCGCGGAGGCGGCGCCGAGGGCCGCGCTGTCCGCGTCAGTTCCGGCGAAGGCCGGCACACGGGCGACCGAGGAGCTGGCCCCGAACGCGGTGGCGAGTTGGTCCAGCACGAGGGCCGCCGCCTCGTGGGAACCGGATCCTACGACGATGTAGCGGGAAGTCACACAAATCTCCTTCAATGCGTGCGGGTGTACGTAATGCGCGAACATTCTACCGCGAATGCGCAACCCGCCATGCCGTGGTCCGCCCGGGCGCCCCCGCCCGGTCGCGCGCTACAGTGGGCGCGTGGACAAGAGGAACGACAGGGGCCGTGCGGTGCTCGGCGCCCTCACGGGGTGCGTGATCGTCGGCGGCATCGGCTCCGTCGTGGGCCTCACCGTCCTCGACCACCCGCACCGCGCGGTGTGGGTGCTGGTCGCCACGCTCGTCGTCGTCGCGGGCGCCCGCCTGGCCATCCCGGGCAGGCCGTGGTTCGCCTCCCGGTACCGCGGCGCGGACGCCGCCGTTCTGCTGGCGGTCGCCGGCGCCATCGCCTACCTCTCCAGCTACACCTCCACGATGGCCGTCCACTGACCGCCCGCCCCGCGCCAGACGAGGCGCAACGGGGTGTCCGACGCGGCGGCCTCGTCGACCGTCCCCCTGTGCGCGACGATCCACCTGACGGGGTCCGCTTCGAAGGTCTTCTCTTTAGGCTTCGCGATCGACCTCCCCCAGGAGCTCGCCGAGTCCGCCGCCCGGAACGCCGGCGAAGCTGCGCCCAGCGCGTCGGGGAGGTCGGATTAGGGGACCTTGCGCACTGCACAGGCGCACCCGGGTCGAATACAATGGGCTGGTGAGCGGCCCTTCGGGCCGGCCACCGCTCGCATGGAAAGGGACGACATGGACGCGTTCACCCAGCAGACCCCCACACGCATCGGAATCCTCACCTCGGGCGGCGACGCCCAGGGAATGAACGCGGCGGTGCGCGCCGTAGTCCGCACCGCCCTGGCGCGCGGCGCCACGCCCTACGCGATCATGGAGGGATGGCAGGGCGCCGTCGACGGCGGGAGCGCCATCAAGGAGATGCGGTGGTCCGACGTGTCGTCGATCCTCGCCGAGGGCGGGACCGTCATCGGGACGGCGCGCTGCGCCGCCTTCCGCGACTACGCCGGCCGCCACACCGCCGCCCGCAACCTGCTGGAGCACGGCATCGACCACCTCGTCGTCGTCGGCGGCGACGGGTCCTTGTCCGGCACCGACGAGTTCCGCCGGGAGTGGGCGCAGCACGTCCAGGAGCTGGCCGCCGAGGGGGCCATCACCGAGGAGACTGCGCGGGCCCACCCCGCCCTGGTCGTCGTCGGCCTGGTCGGCTCCATCGACAACGACATGGTCGGCACCGACATGACCATCGGCGCGGACACGGCGCTGCACCGCATCGTCGACGCCATCGACCAGCTCACCTCCACCGCCGCCTCCCACCAGCGCGCCTTCGTCATCGAGGTCATGGGCCGCCACTGCGGGTACCTGCCCCTCATGGCCGCCGTCGCGGGCGGGGCCGACTACGTGTTCACCCCCGAGGACCCCGCCGGACCCGGGTGGGAGGACGAGCTCGCCCAGCACCTGCGCCTCGGGCGCGAGGCGGGGCGCCGCGAGTCCATCGTCCTGGTCGCCGAGGGCGCCAAGGACCGGGAGGGGAACGAGCTCGCCGCCCAGCACATAGCCGACACCATCAAGGAGCGCACGGGCGAGGACGCCCGCGTCACGATCCTCGGGCACGTCCAGCGGGGCGGCACGCCCTCGGCCTACGACCGCTGGCAGTCGACGCTGCTCGGCTACGCGGCGGTCCAGGAGGTCCTCGCCAGCACGGGCGAGGACGAGCCGTGCATCCTGGGCGTGCGGCGGGGCCGCATCACCCGCATCCCCCTCATGAAGGCGGTGCGCGACACCCGCGCCGTCAAGGACCTCATCGCCGCGGGCGACTTCGAGGCGGCCCAGGCCGCGCGCGGCGCCTCCTTCCGGGCGATGGTGGGCGTCAACCAGGTCCTGTCCACGCCCCCCCAGCTCGCCTCGGGCGGCGGCGGGGGCGGCAAGCGCGTCGCCATCCTCCACGCGGGCGGCCTGGCGCCCGGCATGAACACCGCCGCCCGTGTCTCCGTCCGCCTCGGCATCGCCAAGGGCTGGACGATGCTCGGCGTCGACGGGTCCTGGTCGGGCCTGGCGGACGACCGCGTCCGGGAGCTGTCGTGGGGCGACGTGGAGGGCTGGGCCTTCAAGGGCGGCGCCGAGCTGGGCACCAAGCGCGACGTGCCCCCCATCGAGCAGTACTACGCGCTGGGGCGCGCCATCGAGCGCAACTCCATCGACGCGCTCATCGTCATCGGCGGGCTCAACGCCTACCTGGGCGTCCACGCGATGACCGGTGAGCGGGACCGCTACCCGGCGTTCAAGATCCCCATGATCCTCATCCCCGCGTCCATCGACAACAATCTGCCCGGGTGCGAGCTGGCGATCGGCACGGACACCGCCATCAACAACGCCACGTGGGCGATCGACCGCATCAAGGAGTCCGCGGCGGCCTCCAAGCGCTGCTTCATCGCCGAGATCATGGGCCGCCGCTGCGGCTACCTCACCCTCATGACCGCCCTGTCCACGGGCGCCGAGTACATGTACATCAACGAGGACGCCCCCTCCCTGGAGCGGATCGCCGCCGACTCCCAGTGCATGGTCGCCTCCTTCAAAGGGGGGCGCAGGCTCTTCCTCACCCTGGTCAACGAGTCGACCAGCGAGTTCTACGACCGCGAGTTCCTGGCCGACGTGTTCAACGCTGAGGCGCAGGGCCTCTACGACGTGCGCCACAGCGCGCTGGGGCACCTGCAGCAGGGGGGCGCGCCCACGCCCTTCGACCGCCTGCTGGCCACCCGCCTCGTCAACCGCGCCCTGGGCCACCTGGAGGGCCAGTTCGAGCGCGGCGACACCAACGCCACCTACATCGGGCAGATCGGCGGCGGCATCGAGGCGCGGCTGGTGAAGAACATGTTCGACGACCTCGACATCGTCAACCGGCGCCCCTACGACCAGTGGTGGCAGGACCTGCTGCCCGTCCAGCGCATCGTCTCCCTGGCCAACCCCGGCATCGAGGCGGCGCCGATCACCATCGACGACCCCGAGTCCTGAGACGGTGGCCGCCCAGCGCGAACGGCGCGCACGGGCGGCCACCGCCCTATTCGTCGTACACTGCACACACAACCAACGACAGGAGAACCCATGGGTGACATTCCCGCGATCGATCCGACGAAGGCCCCCGCGTGGGACACGCTCGACCAGCTGGCCGAGGAGTTCGACCCCGACCTGCGCAAGTTCTTCGCCGACGACCCCGGCCGCGCCGAGAGATTCACACTGGAAGCGGGCGACCTCCACGTCGACCTGTCGAAGAACCTCGTGTGCCCGACGCTGGTGGGGCACCTGCTCGCCCTCGCCGAGCAGACGGGCGTCGCCGACCTGCGCGACCGCATGTTCGCGGGTGAGCACATCAACGTCACCGAGGACCGCGCCGTCCTCCACACCGCGCTGCGCCGCCCCGCCTCGGACTCCCTGGTCGTCGACGGGCAGGACGCCGTCGCGGACGTGAGCGCCGAGCTGGCGAAGATCTACGCCTTCGCGAACCGCGTGCGCTCCGGGCAATGGGTGGGCGTCACCGGCAAGCCCGTGAGGACCGTCGTCAACGTCGGCATCGGCGGCTCGGACCTGGGGCCCGTCATGGCCTACGAGGCCCTCAAGCCCTACGTGCAGGAGGGCCTGGAGTGCCGCTTCATCTCGAACATCGACCCCACCGACGCCGGTGAGACCACGAAGGACCTGGATCCGGAGACCACGCTGGTCATCGTCGCCTCGAAGACCTTCACCACGCTGGAGACCATCACGAACGCGAAGGTCGTGCGCGCGTGGCTGCTGGGCGCACTGCGCAGCCGCGGCATCGTCACGGACGCGGCCAGCGAGGCGGCCGCCATCGCCAAGCACTTCGTGGCCGTGTCCACCGCCCTCGACAAGGTCGCCGCCTTCGGCATCGACCCGGCCAACGCCTTCGGCTTCTGGAACTGGGTGGGCGGGCGCTACTCCGTGGACTCCGCTGTGGGCACGTCGCTGGCCATCGCCATCGGCCCCGAGGGGTTCGCGGACTTCCTGGACGGCTTCCACAAGATGGACCGCCACTTCGTCGAGGCGCCGCCCGAGCGCAACGTCCCCCTGCTCATGGGGATGCTCAACATCTGGTACTCGAACTTCCTGGGCGCGGACACGCACGCGGTCCTGCCCTACTCCCAGTACCTGCACCGCTTCCCCGCGTACCTGCAGCAGCTCACCATGGAGTCCAACGGCAAGTCCGTGCGCCGCGACGGCGCCCCCGTCACCTACGAGACGGGCGAGGTCTTCTGGGGCGAGCCGGGCACCAACGGCCAGCACGCCTTCTACCAGCTGATCCACCAGGGCACCCGCATGGTCCCCGCTGACTTCATCGCCTTCGCGAACCCGACGTGGGCGCTGGGCGACGGCGACGCCGACATGCACGAGCTGTTCCTGTCGAACTTCTTCGCCCAGACCAAGGCCCTGGCCTTCGGTAAGACCAGCGAAGAGGTGCGCGCCGAGGGCACGCCCGAGGCCATCGTCTCCGCCCGCGTGTTCACCGGCAACCGTCCCACGACGTCGATCATGGCCCCCGCCCTGACCCCCTCGGTCCTGGGCCAGCTGATCGCCCTCTACGAGCACATCACCTTCGTGGAGGGTGCCGTGTGGGGCATTGACTCCTTCGACCAGTGGGGCGTTGAGCTGGGCAAGGTCCTGGCCAAGCAGATCCTCCCCGCGATCGAGGGCTCGTCCGAGGCCCTGGACGCGCAGGATCAGTCCACCCGCGCTCTCATCGAGTACTACCGCGCGAATCGCACGAAGTAGTCTCATCTGATCCTCGGGGGCCGCGCCGGCTGGCGCGGCCCCCGCCTATTCGGGCACCCGCCTACGCCAGTAGCCGACGAGGCCGACCGTTAGCGCGGGCGCCCACAGGGTCAGCATGGGCGCGTAGGCGGTGGCCGCAGCATTGGACCTGAAGAACTCTGCCTGGGAGAAGCCGAGGTCCACGCCGCAGAGCATCGCGATCCTCCACGCCACGGGCGCGAGGGCACTGATGAGGGCCGTCCAGCAGGCGATTCTCGCCCAACGCTGGGGTGGAAGCCCCGTGGTGGGGTCTTGCCCCGTCCGAGCGCGCATGCGTCACTCCCAGCGGAAGAAGCGCGCCGCGGCCGCGGCGCATACGGCGCCGAAGACGACCAGGACGAGAGCGGCCGCCCAGTGCTGGCCCCACCCGTCGCCCGCCCACAGGCCCTGCGTAAGGTAGGTGAGCTGGGTCATCGGCGAGTACTTCGCGATGGAGAGGATTCCGGGAGGCAGCATCGCGAGGGGAACTGCGGCGCCCGAGGTGAAGATCAGCGGGTACATGAGGATGTTGCCGAGCCCCTGGGCGGCGCCTACGTTGCGGAAGCGCCCGGCGATGAGGTATCCCACGGCCAGGAAAGCCGCCAATCCCAGCATCGTCGCAGCCAGCGCGGAGATGAAAGCGCCGACCGTTGCGGGTCGGACCCCGAAGCCGAGGATCGCGATGGCGTACATGGCGGCGAAGGACACCAGGCCGAGGACCAGTCGCGAGATGATGTCGGCCGCCAGGTAGAGGGCGGGGTTGAGTGGGGTTGCGCGGAAGCGCCGCAGTACGCCAGCTCCCCGCTGGGTCACCAGGTCGACGGGGACGATGATGAGAGCGGTGATTGCGATGACGATTCCGGGGAACGCCGTGAAGTTCGCCTCAAGGAATCCTTTCCCGCCGAACTCGGGAACCGGGTCGTTGCCGAAGATGAGTCCCATGCACCCGATGAACGCGGGGGCGAAGAGGACCATGAAGATGACGGAGACGGGTTCGCGGAGCGTGCGCAGAGCGGTGACGCGGCACAGTTGGATGAAGGTGCTCATGGCTCATGCCTCCTGACGCATGTCGCGGCCGGTGAGGGCGAGGAACACGTCCTCCAGGCCGGGGGAGCTTGTCTGGATGTTGGCGACCGTGGTGTCGGTGGCCTCGATGGCCTCAACGGCAGCCTGAGGGATGCCCGTGCCCGACCACAGCATCGAGACGGAGGTTCCGGCGATCGTGACGTCGCTGATGCCGTCGATGCCCTCCAGGACGTTGGGGGCGATCTGACGGGATGTGCGCAGCTGGACCTTGGTGCCCTGCGCGATGGAGGCGATGAGCCCCGGCACGGTGTCGAGTGCGATGAGCCTTCCGGAGTCGATGACGGCGACTCGGTCGCACAGAGCCTCGGCCTCCTCCATGTAGTGGGTGGTCATGACCACCGTGGCGCCGCCCTGGCGGATGGAGCGCACGACGTCCCACATGGCCAGGCGCGCCTGGGGGTCGAGGGCGGTGGTTAGTTCGTCGAGGAAGACAAGTTCGGGTTTGCCCAGGAGTGCGAGCGCGATGAATACCCGTTGGCGCTGTCCTCCCGAGAGCTTGTCGACGTAGGAACGGCCCTTGGCGGCGATGCCTAGCTCTTCGAGGAGCTTGCCGGGGTCGGCGGGGTCGGTGTACATGGAGGCGAAGAGGGCCATCGCCTCGTTGACGGTGATCTTGGGCGGCAGGGCGGCGGTCTGCAGCTGGACGCCGATGCGTTCGTGCCATTGCCTGGTCGGGTGGGAGGGATCCTCTCCGAGGACGCTGATGTCGCCGCTCGTGGGTCGGCGCAGGCCCTCGAGGCATTCCATGAAGGTCGTCTTTCCCGCGCCGTTGGGGCCGATGATTCCGAAGATCTCGCCGGGCAGGACCTCCAGTGACACGGAGTCGACGGCAGTGAGGTCACCGTAGCGCTTGGTGACGTCCGATGCGCGGATTGCTGGGGTGGTCATGACTTCTCCTGAGGGTGTGGAGGGGGTGGTTACGAGGCGGTGGTCTCGTCTTCGGGATCGTTGTCCGCCTCGGGGGGCGTGCCGCCCGCCATGGTTGTGCGCACGAGGGCGGCGATGGGGTTGGTGTCCGCGTGCTGGGCGAGGAGGATGGAGAGTGGGATGAGGGCGAGCCCCTGGGCGGGGTCGGTGAGGACGACCAGCTGGTCGCCGGGCTCGAGGCCGAGGGCCTTGCGCGCTTGGGCGGGGATGGAGACTTGTCCTCGGGTGCCAACGGTGACGGTTCCGAAGAATCCGCGTCCGCCGGGGCCGCTCAGTGAGGGGTTTCGCGGGGTCATGTTGTCAGCCTCCTTGTCGGATCAGATATAACATGCAAAACATGTATATATGAATTATCCGCTTCTTCGGAGAAGGCTGCAGGGGCTTGAGTGTGATGTGTGACACTCGACGTGGCTGTGTTGGGGCGCGGGCTGCCCCTCGGCAACGCTGCGTGGCGCGTGCGACCCCGGTGCTGCGGCAGTCACCTCGTGGCGGGATCCCCGGGACGCGTCCATCGTCCCGAGGCGAGCGTCAAGGCGCCTACGCGCGGCGCCGACGGCGGGCGCGACGCCCGCACAGAAGGAGCGCGCCCGACGCGCCCGAGGCGAGGCCAACCCCAAGAACAAGGTCGGCGTGCGTGCCCGAATTGGCCAGCCTGGATTCCTCGCCCGATGCGGAGAGGGACGCGGTGTCCTGCCGCGGGGAGGGGGACGCGCTAGGTGCGGGGGCGATCGGGAAGCGCAGCCTCGTCCACACCAGGCGATGATCGGAGGTCGGGAAAGGGTAGAGTCCGGTAAGGCGGAACGTCTCTTCCTCTCGCGTCGGCCAGAAGACCCTCGCCTCATCGACCTGAGTGCCGACGTTCGGCAGGACGTAGTCGATTCGCAGGTTGCCGGGCCGCGGGACGTCGCCGAAGTCGCCCGTGTCGTACTTCGGATCCGTCTTGTGAGTCAGGTTCGCCCCTCCCTGAATCTCCGACTCCTGGGCACCTCCGAGCGAGCTCGGCAGCGTGTCGACCACCCGGGGCTGTCCAGAAGCTGATCGATGGCCCCCGGATACGAGTCGCCGTCGAGGGGGTCAGAGTTGTAGTCCCCGAGGATCACGAAGTTGGCATCGTCGTACAGGTAGTCGGCCCGGTTCGCCACGTAGTCGGCCCACAGCCGGATCTCGTCGAAGTTGCGTCTCTTGTTGCGCTGCTCGGCTCCGTCGAACGACGGCGGGGTCGGGTGCGCGGCCAGGACGTGGATCGTCGTGCCGTTAACGTCCACTGGCAGATCCACGTGTGTCTTGGACGACAGGGGGAAACGCTGAAGAACCTCCTCGGAGTACTAGCCGGTGCCGTCGGCGTTGGAGGGCAGCAGCGCGCCCGGCATATCCCTCCACAGGAAGTGCTGGAAGGTGCGAACCTGCTCCGCTTTGATGGGGTACTTGGAATAGACGACGAAGCCATACTGGCCCGGGAACTTTCCGAAACCCCATGCGTCGGCGGGGCCGGTCGTGGTCCCGTCCCCGTCCAGGTCGAAGCCGCTGGGCTCGCCCGTGTTCACTGGGCCCGACCAAGCATAGGGGTAGGACACCGGTTGCGCGCCGTTGTGCGGGACCTCAAGGTAGTTCGAGCGAAACAGGTCGACTGCCGCGCCGCTGGCATCGTAGTCGAACTCGTTGATGAGCAGGATATCGGGATCTACACGCTGGATGGTTTCCGCGACGTTGTATGCCTGGGCGTTGTGTGGGGTGGCAAGGTCGTTGATGAGCTCACCGGGTGCCTCTCGGTTGAGGCTGGCGTTGAAGGTGGCGACCGTGAGGGAATCGGGCGTGACCGGCTGGACTGAGTCGGCGAAGGCGGGGTCGGCCGACGCGAAGCAGAGGGACAGGGATAGGAGTGCCGCGATGGCGAGCGAGAGGGGTTTCATCATTGAATCTCCTTCATCACCGTTGAGATGGATGTCACAAATGGTAGATCCTTGGGGGGCAACAAACAAAGACGCGGTAGTGCCGCTAGGCCGGGGCGCTAGCCTGGGTGTACCGGCGCGGCCGCGCTTGAACGACGCTGAATCGAGGTTGTCATGGTGTCAACGCTGTCCCTGGTGTGCATGGGCTTGACGGCCCTGGCTGCCGTCGTCCTACCCGTCGTCCTCGTCATCCTCGGCCGCCGCAGGTGGCACTTCTCGCTGTGGTCGTGCGCGGTCGGCGCGCTTGTCTTCGTCGTCGCGGTCCTGATCCTCGAATCGGCGACGCACTCGCTCGTTTTCGCTGCCGCGCCGATCCTGCGAAGCAATCGCGCCCTCTACGTGCTCTACGGATCGCTCGCCGCGGGAGTGTTCGAGGAACTTGGGAGGGTCTGTGGCTTTGCCGTGCTGCGTAGGAGCGGCCGCGGACCCGACGACGTTGGGCGCCCCATCGGGGCGGGCATCGGGCACGGAGGCATCGAGGCGATGGCGCTCGTGGGCGTCGCGATGATCTCCAGCATCGTGACCTCCGTGAGCATCATCAACGCGGGAGCCAGCGACGCCTTCCTCTCCCGCCTACCCGAATCCCAGCGCGACGCGGTTGCCCATCAACTCGAATCGCTGATCAGTACCCCCGCGCCGTTCTACCTGCTCAGCATTGGCGAACGCGCCATCGCCATCGCCTTGCACATCACCCTGTCGGTCCTGGTGTGGATGGCGTTCACCGCGCGTATCCGCCGCTGGTGGATCTTCGGGGCGATCCTCGCCCACGCCCTGGCAGACGTCGGTGCAGCCCTGTACCAGGTCGGGTTGCTGAGCGTGATCGCCGCGCAGGCCTGGGCGTTGATCGTCACCGTTATACTCGCTGTGGCGGTGCGGCGGATATACCGGTCCGCCGAGCCTCCGAGACCTCGTGAGGGCGCCAAGGCCTCGTGAGGGCGCGGCGCGAGGACAGGGAAGGCAGGTCGCTCACGCGGGAATGTCGCGCACGCGGTAGGCGATCAGTCCTCCAGCGCAGCAAGCGATTCCAACCCCAAGCTGGACGGCCATGGGCAGCCAGTGGGTCGTTCCCCACGGATCGGCCACGTGCCCGAGAATGGAGAGGTCCTGCGCCCACTTTGGCAGGTCCATGAAGCCTCCGAAGATGCGAGCGAAAGAACTCCATGCGATGAGCGCCCACGCCAGGGAGCGCCACCGCGGGGCTGCTCCCACCAGGCCGGCGGTGAAACCAATCGCAGCCGAGAGGCCGGGAAGGTGACTCACGCCGAAGACGAACGCTCGGCCGGGAGCGTGCTCGTCGCTCAACTGCAGCGCCGTGGACGCGGCCATCGCCGCCCCCGAGGCGAGCAACAGCAGGAAGCCGACCGCTATCGCCTCCGCGAGCGCTGTGAGGAAGATACGCGTGCGTGAGACGCCGCACGCGATGGTGATCTCGGCGAGGCCATGCTCCTCTGAGGTGAAGAGGGCCAGGATACGTTGCACCGTTGCGACCGCCACGACGGAGGCCATCACGACGGTGAGCAGCATCGTGTACTGAACGATCGGCTCGGCCTGCGGGACCGCGACGTCGAGGTAGGCTGCGCTGGTCGGGGTGCTCTCGATCAGCTTCGTCAGCCCGCTGGCCATCGAACCAAAGAGGGAGCCGAGCAGCACGACGGCCAGCGCCCAGGCGGCCAGCCTGCGGGCGCCGAGGCGAGCGGCGAGGTCGGCCGCCCCTCGCAAGCGCCACCTTCGGCGCGACGCAGACCTTCCCGTGAGTATTCCAGCCAGGAGTTCACGGCGGGAGTGAAGGAACGCCGCTAGCGCCACCGCAGCCCCGATCGCAGCGGCGAAGACTGCGAAGGCCCACGCGTGCAGGCTGTCGAAGGGATTGACGATGTCGCGCCAGGCCGTCGGGCTGAGCCAACGAACCCACGCGAGCCCGGTCTTGTCTGCCAGGACGCGAAGAGCGAACGATGCCCCGAATATTGCCAGTCCCAGGCCTCGGGCCGTGGAGACGTCCGGAACCAGCTGGCAGAGGATCAATGAGATCGCGCAGAAGGCTAGGCCCTGCGCGGCGACAACTCCTCCGAACGCGATGGAACCGGGCAGGGGAGTCTGTCCGGCGGCGCTGTTCACGCCCACCAGAGACACCGTCATGCCTGCCCCCGTGAGCGTCATGACGCCCAGGAGCCACAGTGCCGCCGATGCGAAGGGCGTCCAGCGCCCGGCGCCCGCTCCGAGCGCCACCTCGACGAGTCCCTCCTGCTCGTCGCGCCTGGCCAGCGCGGTTGTGAGCATGATCGCCATGATGGCTACCAGGTACAGGATGTAAGCGCCGTCGAGCCAGCTGACGAAGCTGCCGAGCTCCGCGCTGTTGGGAACGGGACCAAAGAGGAGGCTAACGCCGGGCGCGTTGCGCATCTGGGCAAGGAGCGCGCTGCGCTCAGCGGAAGAGGGGTAGAAACGCTCCAGGGCAATCGGGTGCAACAGGAGGAATGCCCACAGGGGCAACATCCAGGCGATTGCCTTCCACCTGTAGCGCCTGTTTGCCAGGGACAGATAGCGCGTGAGTCCTGTGACGGTACTCATTGCGGGGCTCCCGAGTGATCGCAGTAGTGGCTCATGAACAGTTCCTCCAAGCTTGTCGGTTCCACCTGGATGTCCGTGATTCCCAGCCCCGCGATCGCGGCAAGGACCTGGGGTACTTGGGACGAGGCAACGTGGGTCTCCAAGCGGGTGCTGGTCGTGCGCACGGGGGAATTAAGGGTGGACAGTCTCGCCTCCAGGTTCAAGCGCCGCTCATCGCCCCGCGCGATTCCAACGCGGATGGAGGTCTGGGCGAGGGAGCGCAGGCGCGCAAGATCGCCGCTTTCTACGGTGCGACCGTCCTTGATGATGGTGACGTGGGTGCACAGTTCCTGGACCTCGGCCAGGATGTGGCTCGACAGCAGGACGCTCTTGCCCTCGTCTGTGGCCTCCCTAATGGTCTCGGTAAAGACTCGCTCCATGAGAGGGTCAAGCCCCGATGTCGGCTCGTCGAGGATGAGGAGGTCGACGGGGGCCGACAGGGCCGCCACGAGCGCGACCTTCTGGGCGTTGCCCTTGGAGTAGGTGCGCACTCGCTTGGTGGGATCCAGGTCGAAGCGCTCGATCAGCTGATCCTCGCGTGCCCGGTCGCGTGAGCCGCGCAGTCCGGCAAGGGTGTCCAGCACCTGCCCGCCGGTGAGGGTTGGCCACAGGTTCACCGACCCTGGAACGTAGGCGAGGCGCCGGTTGATCTCGGAGGCACTGTGGGCGGGGTCCATCCCCATAACCCGAGCGTAGCCTGAGTCCGCTCTGTACATGCCGAGCAGCACTCGGATCGTCGTGGATTTTCCCGCACCGTTGGGGCCGAGAAAACCGTGGATCTGGCCCTTCGCGACCCCCAGGTTGAGGCCGTCCAAGGCCTTGACCCTCCCGAAGCTCTTGACGAGGCCCTTAGCCTCGATGAGTTCAGACAATGTCCCAGTCCTTTCCTGTTCTTTCCTCAAGTACCGGACCGAACTCTGGGTCTTCGCGAACGCGACGAAGCAACAGCTCGATGACTCGTCTCTGATCCGGCTCGGGGTAGCCAATCTTGGACAGACGGGCCACCCGTTTCCATAAGAGGTGTCCTGGCCCGCCACTGGGCAGGTCGCGTAGCATTGCCAGGGCGGTCGACCTGTTGCGCTCAAGGACTGCCCACTCGGTCTCCTCAAGTTCCTTGATGACGCGCTCCCTCTCCTCGTCGTCATAAGCATTGGGGTAGCGGTTGCGGTCGAGCTTGGCGAAGACGGTCAGCATGCTCGCCACCGCTCGGTGGTCCTCGTCGCTGAGTCCGTCAATGAAAGGACCCAGCGAGGCCGGAATGAGTCCCGAGATCGCCAGCACCAAGACCATGCGCCGGTCCGTGTGCACGATGGGCAGGGTGGCCGGGTCCTCAACGAGGACCTCGATGCGATCGTAGAAACGTTCGAGGACGACCGGGAGGGGAGAGAACACCTCGCCGGAGCGCACCCTGGCGACGAGTTGGTCAATCCTGCTGCGCTGATCCTTCAAGACCTCGATGCGGGCATCGATCTGGGCGCGGGTCGCCAGCAGGTCCGCCTCGATGTCGGTGCTCCCCCCGGTGGGGTGTTCGGGGAGCATCTGGGCGATCTTGGCCAGGGGGACGCCAGATTCGGCCAGCCATCGAATTCGCAGCAGGCGGGCCAAGTGCTCGATTCCGTAGTCGCGGAGTCCTCGAACGATTGGGGGAACGGCGAGCAGACCGAGGCGGTGGTAGTAGCGCACCGTCCGCGTCGTCGTCCCCGCCAGGTCAGCCAGCTCTTTGACTCTCATGGGACCCATGGAACACTGTGACCCTACGTCGCTGTCAAGGGGGCGAGTGAAAGCCGACACTCGTTGCCGTCGGTACCCGCCCACGCACGATTTCCGGGGCATTGTCCGGGGCACGGCGCCATCCCTTATCGTCTTGATTATCATGGAGCTATGAAAACTGTGGTCGTCGGTGCTGGGATTTCCGGGCTCGCGTGCGCGGACGCGCTCGCTCGGAGCGGCGCGGACGTGGAGGTCTACGAGGCGAGCGGGCGAGCGGGTGGCCGCATTGAAACGGCGACGGTCGCCGATTGTCGGGTTGAGGTCGGTGCGAACTTCCTGTCGTCAACCTATCGCGTCATGCCGCGGATTGCGCAGCGCCTGGGGGTGCCGCTGCGTCCCATTCGTTCGCGCGCAGGACTCATCGTTGACTCGGCGGCGCTCACCTACGCTCCCTCCGCTTATTCGATGGTGCGCGCCGGAGTGATCGGCTGGGGCGACGCCGCCCGGGCGGGCTGGCAGCTGGTCCGTCAGTTACCGCGCCTCGCTAAAGCAAACCCGGCTGACCCCGCCCAGTGGCGCGACATCGACGTGCCCGCCGATGAATGGTGTTCCGCTCGCTTTGGTCAGGCCTTCACGCATGCGGTCATTGGTTCCTCGTTTCGGGGCTACTACTTCCAAGATCTCGCCGACACCTCGGCCTCCGCGGCGCTCGCCATGGTCTCCTACGGTGCGCGTCCCTTCGTGACGCTCACCGCGGATCCCGGGCTTGAAGCGATACCCCAGGCGCTCGCCTCGGGCCTGACCGTTCACTACGACGCTCGCGTTGCTCGCGTCGAACGCGACGAGGCCGGCGCGGCTGTGGTTCTTTCCAACGGGACAACGGTCGAGGCGGACCGGGTTGTCCTGGCGGTGCCGGCTCCCGCTGCGAGGATCCTCCTCGCGGATCCCTCCCCGCTCGAAGGGAGTCTCCTGTCCACCCCCTATAGTTCCGGGCTGCTGGCGGTCCTCGCGTGCAGGCGTCGTCTCGAGGAACGGGAGCTGGGGGGCGCCTACGGCCTGCTCTCGTCGCCCAGCCAGGACGGTCCGATCGCGGCGCTGTGCGTGGCGAGCCGCGCGGGGCACGCGGCGCCCGGCTCAGACGCCTTGACCGTCATGTTCGACGGGCGGGTCGCCGAGCGCTCGATCTCCGTGGGGGAACCCGACGGCGAGGTGATGACTCGGGCGGTCGCGGCGCTGTGCGAGCTTGCACCCTCCCTGGAGAACGCGGTTGACCGGGAAGCGAGTCGCGTCGTGAGGATCCCCGCGGCGATGCCGACCTGTCGGGTCGGCCGATCCACTCAGGTTGGGCGCTACCGCAGCGAGCGCGGTGGCTCGGTGATTCTGGCGGGTGACTACTTGGCGTTCCCGTGGTCGGACTCGGCTGCCCTGACGGGGCTGTGGGCCGCGAACTGTGCGAGGGTATCGGGCGAGCGCGACTGAGGAACATGCGGTTGCGCCGAGTCGAGCGTGCGCGGGTCATCGCGTGTTAGCAAGATCTGTGGGGCGGTAGCGGTTTGTGGTGCTGGCGATCGTAACTGGCGAAGCTGTCGTGGGCTGCGTAGGGATAGTTTGTCTCGTGCCGTCTGGTGGTCCATTGTCTCGCACCTGTGGTGCCTGAAGAATCCGGCTTCATAGCACACCGTGTTATTACCGACGATGAGCGTCGGATAATTCATCATGTTTGTCGATTGAATAGCCCCACGCATGTTGAAGAAAGTATGTCAGATAATCAATGCGGTGAAGGTGGCAGTGCAGGGTTGAAGGTACGCGTATGCGCATCAAAGGGAATTTGTAGTAACTATCCAAAAGAGTTGTCTGATACTAATTGGAACAAAATTGTAATGCGAACTTTAGGCGCGCCTCTGTTTAGTCGTCAGACGACTGTTTTGCGCTTTGAGAGCCACGTCTCAGTGATCTTAGAATGCAAAATGAGCAAACAATTGGACCCAGATCGTCCGCAATATAGGCGACGTTAACGCGTTCCGCGCCAGTATTGATATAGGTCGATTTTGGACGAGTGAGGTCCGGAATTGTGGGAAAAAATCTGGGACCAAGGTCGGGATTGACCTGGTTCGCTCTCGATACCATTGACAGCACAAAGTTCCGCGAGTGCTACTGGTAGCCACGCTTCATGATGATTAACGGTGATCAGAATAGTGGCTCGACGTTGACAAATACCTGGTTTTTCATTCAATGATGAAGATACGAGACATAGTCGCGGGGCGATGTCAACAAACTGATTTCCCAGCCTCTCAATTTCATGAAAGGTGGTCGCAGTGCTGAGCATGCTCACCCAGGAGCGCCACGCGAACGATCTGTCGCGTGGACACCGCTTCTTCCTGCTCGTTCTGGTCTCCATCGGCAGCTCCATCATCTACCCCCCGTCTACCTGCAGTACGTCTTCGAGGACCCGTTGGGTAAGGCGCTGATCGCCTCGGGCGGTGCCACCTCACGATTGAGGACGGTCCCGCCATGGTCGCCCACGATCTGACCCGCCCGGGTCTCATGATCATCGGCGACGCCGCGGGCTTCACCCTCAACACGGGCCTGACCATCCGCGGCATGGACCTCGCGGCTGGCTCCGCGCTGGCGGCTGCCGAAGCCATCGAGAAGGCCTTCCAGACCATGGACTTCGGACAGCAGTCGATGGACCAGTACCGCGCCCTGATCGACAGCAGCTTTGTCGGCAAGGACATGGCGACCTACGCGAAGGCCCCGGCCTTCCTGGAGCGCCCGCGCATGTACAAGGACTACGGCAAGCTCGCCGCCGAGGTGTTCTACGGCATCTTCAACCATGACCTGACGCCGAGGCACCACATCCGCAAGGTCGGTCTCGACGCCCTCAAGGCGTCGGGCCTGAAGCTGACGCAGATCATGGGCGATGTCCTCGCGGGCATCCGCGCCCTGTGACGAGATTTCTGAAAGGAGGACGAGCAATGGCTAAATTCGTTATCGAGAGTGTCCCCGCCCGCCTGGCTGGGAACACCTACTACCTGGATGAGGAAGAATCCCACATTGAGGTCAATCAGGAACTCGCTCGCGCCACCGGCGCTGGCGCTCTGCTCGAGCGCGTCTGCCCGGCAAAGGTGTACTCGGTCGAGGCCGACGGCACCGTCGGCGTTGAGTACGCGGCGTGCCTCGAGTGCGGCACCTGCCTGGCCGTGGCGCCGAAGGGCGTGCTCAAGTGGCACTACCCGCGCGGTAGCTTCGGCATCATGTTCCGCGAGGGCTGATAACCCCAAAAGGTGCGGCCACGGGTCGTGTCTGCGGTGAGGCGGTGGGAGCGTGAAGCTCCCGCCGCCCCGCTGTTTGTGGGGGCGAGGCCGGGGATTGGCCTGTGCCGCCAAATCTTCCCACGGCATGTGTTACTGCCGTGTGTCCGTGGGCTTAGACGAAGGGGACGCGTGGCATGCCGAACAGAGCCTGGCAGGCTTCCTTGGTGCTTTCGATGTGGGCGATCTCGAGGAGTCGTTCAGGCGAGTGGTTGAGGAACCATGTGAGTGTAGTAGCTTCGGGCGATTTCTTGCCCGCGTAGATGCCGGTAGGCTCGTCGTTGTGGCACAGCTCGACGGAATATTCGGTCGTGCCGGGACGGTGAGACCAATGCGGCGCGACAAGCAGATTTCGGAATCGGATTCCGAATCGTTCAAGGCCTAGGTGCCAGCGCAACAGATCAACGTTAGCCATGACGAGCCACTGCTTAATCGGTGCCAGAGAGTTCGCCCAGATCTCGGTGCTAGGGTCACTGAGTCGTTCGCTGAACCCGCTTACGTACTCCCCGCCCTCGCGCCACACGTGAAGCAGGATGAGAGGGTCATAGCTCGGGAAGCGGACGTGGTCCTCGGTTTCTATATACAGCTCTCGCTTCAGCGAAGTCACGAGAGACTGGATGAATGTGTCTCCGGCAATTGATGTCGTCATAGCGGGGAGTACCTCGTCGTGTCTCGGCTAGTCGGAAGTGAGTTCGAAGTTGCGTGTCGCGAGGTTGATGGCCTCGTCAGTGTAGTCGTTGGCCTAGGCCTTGTATTTCGTCAGGAGGTCTTCGAGGTCGTATTGCATCGCGTGAGTGATGGGTACGGCAAGGGATGGAGTGTTCGAATAGAAGCGGAGACTCGGGTCGCCCGTATGGTGGTACAGCAAGGTCGGTGGCCATGGGGTCCTCTCGGCTGCCCATGACGGGTGGAGTTGATCGATCTTTCTAGGGAATCTCGGTACGTCGAAATGCAGTGCCATGGCACGCTTTGCTCCCAGCTCCGTCGTTAAGACGTAGGCAGCGACAGAATCGCAATCGGTCTGAAGATCAGCACTAGCCGATGGTTCTCTTTCCGACCGCGAGAAGAATGTGGTTCCGTTCTGATCCCAGACAGTGAAATAGAGGGTGCCGTCGTTCGTGAAAGACCACGCCTCGTCAAATTCACTTGTTCTCGTCAAAGAGCCGTGTAGGAGGCGTTCGATGAGCTCGGTGTGCTGTTCGAGCATGGTGGTGGTCTTTCCGCTTCGATCAAAGGATGCTTACGTGGTTGCTATTGTTCCGGAGTTTCGCGGCACGCCGAGTATGTGGGTGAGCGCTGGAAGAGGGCCGTGTATCCGGCTCCGGATGGTTTGAGGACGAGGGAGAGCAGGTCCTCGCTTGACGTGTCCATCAGGTACGACAGAGGCACGAGGGCATCGGGCGAGAAGGTTGTGAATGTTTTGGGAATGGGGGAAGCTTTGCTTGTCAGGAAGTAGCTAATCGGCTCTACGAATTCGATGGAAAAACCGGGGTGAACGTCGGTCACTGCTGGGACGTTGAGGGGCGGGAGCTGGTGAGCTGCACGAACGTCGGCGGCGAAATGCAGGATCGCGAACTTCTTGAAGATCTCGAAGGACGCGGACCCGAAGTCTTCCCCGCTGAATGAGTATCTTTCGACGTGGCCGTAGGCATAGTATTCCTCGACCATGGTGAATGCGTCGTAGACAAGGTCTTCACCCGGCTCGACCTTGACCAAGTCATTCTTAATCCGGGTTGTGTGCCCGGATAGCTCACACAGCCGAGTGATGTATGCAGCGAGTTCTTCGTTCATGCGAGGGTTGCTCCTCATCGGCGTGCGCTATCGACTGACTCGATTCTACGTCCGCAGTGAATCCTGGGAGGGGCCGAAGCCGCGTCGATAGCTCGAGCGCATGGGAATGATCGGCATGTCGCGGATGCCGTGGGATCGATAGTCGAGGTGAGATCGAAGAGGGGTGGGGACTCCTTCGAAATGGTGAATGCCGTGTGCGGGACGGGGCCGAGGAGATCCTGAGGCGTGTACGACATGTCCGTGAGCGTGGCGCTCCCGTCGCGTGCGAGCAAAGTGAGACACGTGGCGGCAAGTTCGGGAGATTTGGTTATGCAGAACGTGACCACGGTGTTTCGTTCGCCCTCGTCGGCAATGACGATTCCCCTCTCAGTCTGGCTGAGAATGTAGGTTCTGAAGTCACGCCTGCTGGTGAAAGAGAGGCTGTCGCCGTTGTCTTCGATGAGCTCAGGGATAAAGTCCTCACCGAGGAGCGCAAGTGCGTGGCTGCGAAACTCTTCCCACATGACTCGCTCCCTTCGAGAGGTTGGGGCCTGCACCGATGGCGTCATCGAGGCACGCTACTCCCATCCTACCTACGCGCCGCGTGCTGAAGCAGCGACTGCAATTGCGCGGGCGTATGTAAAAGACGCACATTTTGCGCTCAGCGAGCTGTCGTTATTGTGGGTGAGGTGAAATCCTCTGGATCTGTCCTTTCTGATGCTGTAGTCGGTGCCTGGCACGGGGCCTAGAAGTTCGTCCGGAGCATAGTGCATATCAACGAGTTCGCCGAGCCCCTCGCGTACGAGGAGCGTCAGTGCTATGTTGGCCAACTCAATGGAAGGGCTCGTGAAGATCGTACTGATGGTATCGCGCTCGCCGTAGTAGCCGATGGTAATTCCTCGTGCGTTCTCTGTGATGAGGTAGCTTGCCAGACTACGCCTATCGGTAAAGACGAGACTGTTACCGTTATCTTCGATGAGCTCAGGAGGAAAGTGTTCGCCGAGGAGCGCAAGTGCGTTGTTGCGAAACTCTTCCCACACGACTGGCTCCCTTCGCGAGGATGGGGCCTGCTCCGATCGTGTCATCGAGGCAGGCTACCCCTATCCTACCTAGACGCGGCGTTCTGACGCGGCGACTGCGAGATGATCGACTATGAAGCCGCGCGCGTCAAACTCTGTTAGGTGTGTTGGTTCTACTCACCCAGATAGAGTTTTAGTGCGTCCTCAAAGGGATACTGCATGAGATGTGCAAGCTTGTACGCCCGTTGCTCGTCGAACGAGGTGAACTCTACGTCGGGGCAACTGCGCATTGACAGGATCTGCTCGCCGGACAGTTGTCCTGGGACTACTGTCCAGCTTGCTTGGAGCGAATCCGGGTCAGCCGCTAGCTCGATGGACTGCCACCCATGCGACCATCGGTTGTAGCCGCCCAGAAGGCGCAGCAACTCATATCTCGCCACTGTCGCACTCGGAGTTCGCAGTGTCGCGCCAACACGACTTGGGCGTTCGCTCGTGCCGAATCGGTAGTTGTCTGTCGAGTACCAGAAAGAATCGAAGAGGAATCCATCGACGGTAAAGAAAAATCTATTCTCTCGCACCTCGCGCACGATTGAAGAGTTCATGCAAAGTGTGGAAATCAGGTCGTTGAACTGTTCCAACATGGTCGGATACTCCTTCAAGTAACGGTGGTTTGTGGCGAATTAACTCATGAACAGGTACTACTCGGAAAGCGCCCTCATCGTCAGGCTGGAGGACGCGGATTTGTGGCGATCCGCCGAGAGAGCCGTGATCTGATGCGGCGATTGAAATTTCTGCGCGCCAGCCTTCGGGTAGCGGTTCGTCAGTAAACCTGAACTGATGATAACGCTCGTTGATATTTGACAGTGGGGTCGACCGGTATTCGGCAGGAATGATCACATCATCGACGATCGGGGCGAGGAAGTCCCCTCCGGTGTTACCGGTACGGTCTAGACCTGTGATATGGAAGTCTTCGGCCATTTCATGCAGATTCGTATAATATCTGTCGGTTCCAGGGACTTCACCGTGGTCGATTCCTTTACGCCAGTTAGGTGCCCCATTTTCCTGTGCATATCGTGAGGTTGCCCAGTCTGCAGTGCTCTTCATTTCGGGATGAGAGCCGTTCTTGAGCTGGCCTTCATGATCAAGTGTGATGTCCTTCCCGGTCCGATACCTGTCTCCGATGCCCTCGTCTTTGGTGTCCAAAGTATCTCTGTCGTTGAGTGGGCGCTTGGGTGAGCGTTCTGCCAGCTCGTCAACTGTCGTTGGAGGTTCTTTTGATTCGGGATTTCCTTTGACAAAATCAGACTCATGTGAGCCGATTTTGGGATCGGCCTTGTCCTTGAAGGTATTTGCTGGGTATTCGTCCGGGAAAAGATCCGATTGGCTATCCGTGGTTCCATCGGGGGAAACATCGGAATGTTCGTCGTCGTTGTCGGACTTGGTGTCTGCCTCGTCCTTGGGGGACTTGGTGTCGGCGTCGTCGTTCTTAGTGGTGTGCTTGTCGTTGGTGTCCTTGGGGTGTTCGTCGCCGTCGTGGTGTGCGGCGTCGTCTTCCTTGTGGGGCTTGTCCGACGTGGGCTTGTCGGCCTCGGTCTTGTCGCCGTGGTGCGCTGAATCAGCGGTGTCGTTGGCCTTGCCGTTGGCGGAGTGGTCCTTCGCCTTGGGGTCACCATCGTTACGTTCGACCGAGTCTTTGTCGGACTTGCCGTCAGCATCCTTATCGGACTTGTGCGCGTCAGCCTCGTCCTTGGGG
>ERZ772764.110-NODE-110-length-56859-cov-8.390325_pt1 | contig 56859 bp, 32 predicted proteins | sample MGYA00512163_ERZ772764 | MGnify/ENA primary metagenome ERZ772764 (study PRJEB29015, sample SAMEA2737903) | human oral metagenome | biome: human oral; feature: human-associated habitat; material: dental | place: China | collected 2094 ... | reverse complement strand
GTGTTGGAGAAAATGGAGAATTAGTTGTAATCAGTAATTTCTATGAACCTGAAGTAGAATTTGAACTGAAAGGAAACGGAGTTACAGGACTTGAAAATGCTCAAGTTCTATTATCAAACTACGAAACAGAACCTGAAATCAAAGACGAAAAAATTTTTCTGAAACCTTATGAATCTATTATATTTAAAAGAAATGATAACTAAAAAGTTTTAAATGCAAAAATAGATATAAATTTTATATAGAAAAGGAGAGCAAAATGAAAAAAATATTATTTTTATTTTTATCAATATTTTCATGGAATTTATTTGCGAATTTTGAAGTTATAACTTTAGGAAATAGTGGTGGAGTTGTTGTGGGAACAACAACATCCTATATTATAAGAGATACAAAGTCTAAATACTATTTAGGATTAGATGCTGGAAGTACAGTTAATGGACTTGAAATGGCATTGAAAAAAGGAAATTTTAAGGATATAAGAGTTCCTGAAGATTCTAAATACACAAAATTAGGTTATATATTTAGAGATTCAATAAAGGGATATTTTTTAAGCCATGCACACATCGACCATATTGCAGGTCTTGTGATGTCGTCAACTGAAGACACAAAGAAAAATATATATGCATTACCTTCAGTGATAGATATTCTTGAAAAAAATGTCTTTAACTGGAAAGTATGGCCAAATTTTGGAGATTCAGGAGAAGGATTTAAATTGGGAACATATTCATATAAAAAAATGGAAGTAGGTAAAGAATTTGAAATAGAAGGGACAGGACTATACGGTAGAATACTTCCTTTAAGTCATAGTAATTATGAGTCATCAGTTTTAATAATACGTAGTGGAGATGAATATTTTGCTTTTTTTGGTGATACAGGAGCAGATAAAGTTGAAAAGTCTAATTTATTAAGAAATGTATGGAAGGAGTTAGGTCAGAAACTAAAAGATGGGAAGTTAAAAGGAATTATTTTGGAAGTGTCATTTCCAAACACAGTAGAAGATAAAAATTTATTTGGACATCTGAATGCAAAATGGTTAATAGATGAAATGAAAGTTTTATCAGAGTACAGTGGTGGGACAGAAAATTTAAAAAAATTAAATGTAATAATTAACCATATAAAACCTAATTTTTTAAAAGATTCTAATCCTGAAGAAATAATAAAAAAAGAAATAGACAAAGAAAATATTTATAGAATAAAGTTTTTTTATCCAAAATCAGGAGACAGTATAATTTTTTAAAATCATATTTATAATATTAGTTAGAAAAGAAGGTTTGCATTTTAAAGTATTTAAAAGATTTTAAAAAATATGATTTTATATACAAAGTATTTTTTATTTCCATAACCAAAATAAAAAACATTTAATCTTTCAAAATAAAAACTATTCAAAGTGTTGTAAATTATGACTTTCAAATGAATATTTTTTGTTGACTTATAACAAAAAAAATGGTATTTTATTATCAAGAAAAGAAAATACAAAAAATAAAGACTTGGGAGGAATATATTATGGCATTTTCAATAGAGAAAGAAACTTGTATAGCTTGTGGAGCATGTGAAGGAGTTTGCCCAGTAGAAGCAATTTCTGAAGCAGAAGGAAAATATGAAATTGATGCAACAACTTGTATAGATTGTGGAGCATGCGAAGGTGTTTGTCCAGTAGAAGCTATATCACAAATGAGTTAATTAATAAAGACTAATTTTGAAAGTATTCAATGTTTTTTGGAGAGAAAATTTTGAATATAGAAAGTTAAAAGCCCTGAATTTCAGGGCTTTTGTTTATTTGATTATTTTTAATATTATTTTTTCCTGGACATCTTTCAAATATTCATTTATTTCATTTCTTGAAATATTTTCAGCTAAAATAATAAAGAAATTATCAATTTTATTATAGACATTAAAAGGTGAATTTTCTACATTAAAATCATCAGAAACTCTTATATAGTAATTATCTTTTACAGCATTTGAATCTATTATATTGATTATTTTAGTGGAATTAAAGAAGTAATCAGATTCAATGTGATTTCTTGTAGCTATTTTTACGATATCTGCAACAACGGCAGATGCTGTTGGATCCATTCCTGCACCTTTTCCATAAAACAAAGTTTTTCCTGTATATGAACCGATTGTTTCAATGGCATTGTAAACATCATCTACTTTAGCAAGTATTTCATTATTTGAAATAATAACAGGCTCTACAGAAATCTGAGCAGTATCTTCTGTAATCAGTTTTGAACTTGCAACCAGTTTTATTGTAGAATTTAACTGATTTGCCGAGAAAATATCAAGTGTATTAATTTCTCTAATTCCTGAAATCTGCATATCCTTAAATTTAATAGAACCTCCATAAGCAAGTGAAGCAAGGATATTTATTTTATGTCCGGCATCTATTCCATCAACATCATAAGTTGGATCAGCTTCTGCATAACCTTTTGCTGATGCAATTGAAAGAGCTTCATTAAAAGATAAATTTTCATTTTTCATTTTTGTAAGGATATAATTTGAAGTACCGTTCATAATACCTTTTATTTCAGTTACAGTATTTGCAACCAGACTTTCCATTAAAGGTGTTACTATAGGAATTCCTCCACCAACTGCAGCTTCAAATAAGAATGAAACTCCGTTTTCTTTAGCTATCTGAAATAATTCCACCCCATGTTTAGCAATTAATGCCTTGTTTGCAGTAACAACACTTTTTTTAGATTTAAAAGCTTCAATAATAATATCTTTTGCAAGCATTTCTCCACCTATAAGCTCAACAACAAGTTTAATTTCAGAATCTTCAAGTATTTTCTTATAGTTATCAACAAGAATAGATTTATCAAATTCAAAAGAAAATTCCCTGTTTATATTTAAGTCACAGGCATATTTTACTTCAATATCAGCCTGAGATTTTTCAAAAATACTGTTTTTTTCTTTGGTTAAAACTTTTAAAACACCTTCCCCAACTGTCCCCAATCCTATAATTCCTATTTTCATATCGACCTCCTGAACTTAATATTTTTAATTCTCTTCAACAAATTTTTCATGAAGAGCTCTTACAGCCTTGTTTACATCTTCTTCCTTGATTATACATGAAACATTTATTTCAGAGCATGAAATCATATCTATGTTAATACCATTTTCAGCAAGTGTATCAAATATCTCGGCAGTTGTTTCATAATGAGTTTTCAGTCCTATTCCGATAGCAGAAATTTTAGCTATATTTGCATCATATGAAACACCTTCAGCACCCAGTTCTTCTTTCAATTCCTGAGAAATATCCACAGCTTCCTTTAAATCATCAATACTTACAGTATATGAGATATTATTAAATTCTTTAGTGACACTTGAACTTTGAAGTATAATGTCTGTATTTATTTTAGCTTTAGCAAGTTTTGAAAAAACTTTAGCTGCAATTCCAGGTTTATCAGGTACTCCTGAAAGAGTGATTTTACCTTCATTTTTTGTTGATGTAATTCCTATAATCTTAACTTGTTCCATTGATTCGTCTCCTTTTTCTTTAACTATAGTTCCAGTTGAGTCATCAAATGATGATCTTAAATGAATTTTTATTCCATATCTTGCTGCAATTTCTACTGCTCTTGGATGTAGTACTTTAGCCCCGGAAGCTGCCATTTCAAGCATTTCCTGATAAGATATTGTATTAAGTTTTTTTGGATTTTTTACAACTCTAGGGTCAGCAGTATAAACACCGTCAACATCGGTATATATTTCTACTTCATCAGCTTTTAATGCTGCTCCCAGTGCAACGGCCGTAGTGTCTGAACCTCCTCTTCCAAGAGTAGTAATTTCGTTGTTTTCTGTAATTCCCTGAAAACCTGCAAAAACTACAACATTTCCTTCAGACAACTTTTCTTTGATAATATCAGTATTAATACCAAGTATAGTAGCTTTTGTATGTTCATCAGTAGTTTTAAAATCAACCTGAAAAGCATTCAATGAAACAGCTTTTTTACCAAGATTCTCAATGGCAATAGCTAAAGATGCAATTGAAATCTGTTCTCCAGATGTTAGAAGCATGTCAAGCTCTCTTTTATTAGGAGATTCAGAAAGTTCATATGCACGTCTTATTAAAGAATCAGTCGTACCTGCCGGAGCTGAAACTACAACAATGACATCATGCCCTTCTTCTTTGTATCTTAAAACCCTTTTGGCAACTTCTTTTACTCTTTCAGCATCCGCTACAGAAGTGCCTCCATATTTTTGTATTATTAATGCCATGTTAATTATTGATAATACTAATTTATTGTATCATCTTCTCCTTTTTCTAAATTTAGGTTTAAATGGGAACCTATACCCAAAATATACCATAATATAATATACTATTTTGCCTACAAATTCAATATATCTTGTAAAATATTTAATAATATAATTATATATATTTCTCAATAATGTATATATTATATTAATATTATATAAAATGAAAAAATATTAGTATCAAAAAACATTAATAACACTAGGTTTTTGAAGTAAAACAAAAATATAGTTAAAAAAAAACTTTAAATTTTAAAAAAATGTGGTATAATATACATAGAAAACCAAGAGCAAGTGAATGTAGCAAAATATTAAAAAGTAATTTGTAACAAGTTGTTTGAGGTGTAAAAATTTAGGAGGTAGCACTTTGTTAGGTAAAGTAAAATGGTTTAACGACAAAAAAGGATTTGGATTTATTTCAGGAGAAGATGGAAATGACTATTTCTTACATTTTTCTAAAATAAACAAAGAAGGATTCAAATCAGTTAATGAAGGGGAAGAAGTAAGTTTTGATGTAGAAGAAGGACCAAAAGGACCTCAGGCAACAAACGTTGTTTCTCAATAATTTAACTAAATACTATTAATTTGAGGTATTGATTTTTCAATACCTTATTTTATTTGTAAGCTATTTAAATTGGTTGTCACAATATATCGTTTCTAATAAAAAACACCTATACTATAAAATGAAATTCTAATTTTTATAATGTAAAATAAAGAAAAATGATAAAAATTTATCAATAAAAAATTAATAAAGAGGTGATTTTAAATGAAAAAAATATTATTTTTGTTAGGGGCATTAATTATAGGTGCAAATTCCTTTTCTGTGGCTTCAGTTATTGGTGGAGGAAGTAATATGAGTGCAGGTGGAAGTTTGTTGCTTGTATCAAACTGGAATTTGTCACCTGGAGTAACAACGGTTACAGCAACAGGTACAAGTACAATATCTGCAGGAAATGTATTTAATGTCCCTACAGGAGGAACATTAAATATAGTAACAGATTCAGGAACAATACAGACTATTACAGGACCTGCTACTGTTACGTTAACACAACCTTTGACAGGAAGTGTTTCAGGTGCTAACCTTAATTCATATGTAAGTGTAAGTGGCGGAACAACTCCAACTACCCCTACTCCTACCCCTACTCCTACTCCTACTCCTACAACACCAGTAATACCATCTACACCAACAAGACCAACAACTTCAGGAACAGTACCTACAATTACAGGACCTAGATCAAGAGTTGATTATGATTTAACAAAAGCCATAACGGCAAATAGTTTTAAAGATTTAGAACAAGCGAAAAAAGAAAATGGAACTAATTTAAATATTCAGTACATTGGTAATGCAGGGTCGTATAATCAAGATTTAAGATATGATTCTAAAACTAATGGTGTCGTATTATCTGGAACTAAAAAGTTTGGAAAAATTACATTAGGTGGAGGATTTGCATTTGAAAATTCTACTGTAAAATATAAAGAGTCTTTTGATGGTGTAAAAGAAAAATTAGATTCTTATCAATTATCATTAAGCGGAAAGTATGATTTTACTGATAATTTAGATTTAGCATCAGTATTAACATATGGAAACAATAAACACAAATATGATGATTATAGTAATGTAAGATTTAATTCAAATGTCCTTGATTTTCAAACTAGATTGGGATATAAATTTAAAGGTGAATTAGATGAAAATACATACGTTAAGCCTTATATTGGATTTGGTGTAACAAGTGTTAAGGAAAATTCATTTACTATTGGAAATACAAATTATGGAAAAGCTAAAAAAAATAGTGGGAATGCGACATTAGGAATCTACGGGCAAACTAAAGTTGGTTCTGTAGATTTATATGGAAATCTTGAATATGAGCAAAGATTTAATAAAAAATCTTATCATGGAGAAAGAAGCGTTTTTGTAAATGGTGTAGAAACTGCTAAATTAGCTGCATTAGATTATGACAAAGGTGTATTTAATTTGGGGCTTGGAGCAAAATATAATGTTTCAGATAATTTCAATTTATCAGCAGGTTATGAACTTTATGATACAAAAAATAGTATATTCAAACTAGGATTAGGGTTAGAATTTTAATAATTTAAGATACAATAGTTTTTCTCTTAGAATTCATAATATTAGTAAAAAGCACTCTGAGAATAATATGATACATTACAAATCTCGAGTGTTTTTTTATTTATAAGAAAAATAGATTGATTGAACATTAATGTGTTTGATAAATTATATGGAAGTGTAACTATAAATCAAAGTTATTTAATCAAAAAAATGAAAAAAATGGAGAAGGAAACAGCTCTTTTACTGTATAATGACAAGAAAACGATAGAAGTTTATAGAATGCTGGATCATACATTTATAGTAGTACAGACCGCAACTCCGGAAAGTGTTGCAAATAAAATAAGAAGTTTTCAGAAATTATAGTAAAAAAATGACATTTTGTTATCTTATAGGGCTTGTCTCAAAAAGAAAACTTGAAAAATAATCTAAAAAACTATATTTTAGTAAATGAAAAAAATATAGTTTTTTATACATTATATTCATAGTTTAACTATTTTGAGACAACACCTTAAGATTTTAAGAATGTCATTTTTTATTTTCCATACAGTTCAGAAAGTCTCTGCTGTACATTTTCATCATTTATGTAGTCATCATATTCCATTTCCTTTTCAAGTATTCCATTTGGAGTAATTTCAATTATTTTATTTGCCACTGTCTGAATAAATTCATGGTCATGAGTGGTAAATAAAACTGTTCCAGGAAATCTTATAAGAGATTTATTTAAAGAAGTAATAGATTCAAGATCAAGATGGTCTGTAGGGTTATCAAGAAGAAGTACATTTGCTCCTGAAAGCATCATTTTTGAAAGCATACATCTTACTTTTTCTCCTCCTGAAAGAACTTTTGCCATTTTTCTTGCTTCTTCACCGGAAAAGAGCATTCTTCCCAAAAATCCTCTCACATATTCTTCGTGCTGGTCTGTAGAAAACTGTCTCATCCAGTCTATAAGTGATAAATCCACATTTTCAAAATATTCTGAATTATCTTTTGGGAAATAGCTCTGTGATGTAGTCATTCCCCATTCATAAGTTCCTGAATCAGGTTCTATTTCTCCTGCCAATATCTGAAAAAGTGTAGTTTTAGCAATATCATTATTTGAAAGGATAACTACCTTATCTCCTGTATTTACAGTAAATGAAATATTATCTAGAACTTTTTCACCATCTATTGTTTTAGAAAGATTTTCCACTTTAAGCATGTTGTTACCTGCTTCTCTTTCAGGCTTGAACTCTATATATGGATATTTTCTGTTTGAAACCTGCATATCTTCAAATTGAAGTTTTTCAAGCTGTTTTTTACGACTTGTAGCCTGTTTTGATTTTGAAGCATTTGCAGAGAAACGTGCAATAAAATCCTGCAGTTCCTTTCTTTTCTGTTCAAGTTTCTTGTTCTGATTTCTTATCAGATCCTGCATCAGCTGATTTGATTCATACCAGAAGTCATAGTTTCCTACGAACATTTTAATTTTTCCATAGTCAATGTCTGCAATATGTGTACACACTTTATTTAAAAAGTGTCTGTCATGAGATACGACAAGTACAGTAGTATTTTCAAGATTCATTAAAAATTCTTCAAGCCATTTTACAGCTTTAAGATCAAGTCCATTTGTAGGCTCATCAAGTAAAAGAATATCAGGATTTCCGAATATTGCCTGAGCAAGAAGAACTTTTACCTTTTCAGGTTCTGTAAGCTCCTTCATGAGTTTGTGATGCAGTTCAGCACCTATACCGAGGCCTATAAGAAATTTTTCCGCATTAGTTTCAGCTTCCCAGCCATCAAGTTCGGCAAATTCTCCTTCAAGTTCCGCAGCCAGCTCGCCATCTTCTTCTGTGAATTCAGTTTTTGAATAAAGTTCATTTTTTTTCATCATAATGTCATAAAGTTTAGTGTGTCCCATCATTACTACGTTTAAAACCTGCTCATCTTCATATGCAAAGTGATCCTGTTTTAAAAATGACAGTCTTTTATTTTTATCAATGATTACTTCTCCTGAAGTAGATTCGGCTTCGCCTGTTAGTATTTTTAAAAATGTTGATTTTCCGGCACCGTTAGGTCCAATTATTCCATAACAGTTACCTGGCGTAAATTTTATGTCCACTTCGTCAAAAAGTTTTCTTCCTCCAAACTGGACTGATAAATTACTTGTTGAAATCAAAAAAATTCCTCCTTAAAATTAATTATTCTATACATTATAGCAAAAAAAGGCACAAATGACAAACGGAAAAGAAATATATTTAAAAAAGTAATAAGATTAAAAGAAAAAGTTTTTTGTGTTGTGAAATAATTTTTTTTAGTTTATAATAGTAATAGGAAATAAATATGAAAACATAAAAAAATAAACTGATAAATCTGAAAATATTTATTTGATTTAAATATAAATAAAAATATCAAAGGAAGTGATTTTATGAAAAGAATTTTATCAGGAATATTTATCTTATTGTCAGTACTGGCGTTTTCAAAAGTTTCAGATAAAAAAGTTCAAAGAGGTAAAAATAATAAACTTAAAGATGTAGAGCTCGTTTTTATTCTCGACAGAAGTGGTTCAATGCAGGGACTTGAATCAGATACCATTGGTGGATATAATTCAATGCTTTCAAAGCAGAAAAAAGAAAAGACAGGAAAAGTTTCTGTAACAACTGTGCTGTTTGATGATCAGTATGAACTTCTTTATAATCAGGTTCCGATTGATAAAATAGCTCCTATGACAGAAAAGGAATATTATGTGAGGGGAAGTACAGCATTACTTGATGCAATAGGGAAAACTATAATGCAGATAAAGGCAAATCAGGAGAAGAAAGGTAACAGCGAAAAAGTTTTATTTGTAATAATAACAGATGGAATGGAAAATGCAAGTCGTGAGTATAGATCAGATACAGTAAAAAAATTAATAGAAGAAAGAAAAGAAAAAGATAAATGGGAATTTCTATTTCTAGGTGCAAATATTGATGCAATAGGAACAGCAGGAAGATTAGGAATAGATTCTTCAAGGGCTGCCCAGTATAAATCAGACAAGCAGGGAACAGTAAAAAATTATGAAGTCCTGAATGAAGCTATTAAAGAAGTAAGATCCGGAAATGAACTGAAGGATTCATGGAAAAAAGAAATTGAGGAAGACGTTAAAAATAGGGGGAAATAATTTATAATTTTTGTAAAAAAAACTTGATATTTTCTTTGATATGATGTATCATAAGTGCGAATTATGATTTCCATATATTTTAGAAATCATAAAATACAAAATTTTTATTTAAAAAATAAAAAGAAGTGGAGAAAAAACGAGATGGAAATGGCACTAAGTACAATTAATTTTCAACAGATGGCCTTCACATTTCTTGGAGGATTAGGTCTGTTTTTATTCTGTATCAAATACATGGGGGATGGATTACAGATAGCTGCCGGGGATAGACTGAAATATATTCTGGATAAATATACAACCTCTCCTTTTTTAGGAGTCCTTGTAGGAATTTTTGTAACTGCACTGATACAGTCGAGTTCAGGAACTTCCGTTATAACTATAGGGCTTGTAGGTGCAGGGCTGCTTACATTAAGACAGGCTATAGGAATTATAATGGGTGCAAATATTGGAACTACGATAACTACATTTATAATAGGATTCAATATTTCTAAATATGCATTGCCAATATTATTTGTCGGAGCTTTCTGTCTATTTTTTGTAAAAATTGAAAAGGTAAATAATATAGGGCGTATTTTATTTGGATTTGGAGGAGTGTTCTTTTCACTTACACTTATGTCCGGAGCAATGGCACCTCTGAAGTATTTGCCTGAATTTAAGAATGTTATGGTAAGTCTTAGTAAAAGTCCTATTCTAGGTGTATTTATAGGAACTACGGTAACAGTAATGGTACAGGCTTCGAGTGCAACAATAAGTGTACTGCAGAATATATATCAGGAAGGTCTTATACCGTTAAAGGCTGGGTTACCTGTACTATTTGGGGATAATATAGGTACTACAATTACAGCGATTATCGCTGTAATAGGTTCAAATACATCGGCAAAAAGACTTGCGGCTTCACATGTAATGTTTAATGTAATAGGTACATTTATATTTTTGATATTTCTTTCTCCTTTTGCAATGTTTATTGCAAAAATGGAACAGATTCTTCATTTGAATCCAAAGATGACAATAGCATTTGCCCATGGATCATTTAACATATTTACAACAGTTCTTCTGTTTCCATTTATAGGAGTTCTTGAATTTCTTGTTGTTAAACTGATCAGGGAGAAAAAAGAGGACGAAGATGAAGCGTATAAAACAGGACTTGATATGGCGCTTATAACTGCACCGGTCATTGCATTAGGGCAAGTGAAGCAGGAACTTCTTACAATGTCAGGTTTTGCTTTGAAAAATTTCAAAAATTCAGTTTCCTTCTTCTTTGACAGAGATGAAAAAATGTTTGGAATAGTTGAGAAAAGGGAAGAAAAGATAAATACGGTAGATCAAGAAATAACAAAATATCTGGCACTTTTATCTAAGCAGGATTTTGGAGAAAAGGAAGGGGAAGAAATAGCGTCTTATCTCGACCTTTGCAGAGATATTGAAAGAATAGGGGATCATGCCCATGGTATTGTAAAAGATGTAAAATATGGAATAAGTAAGAAATTTAAGTTCTCTGATGCTGCTTACGAAGAAATAAAGGAGCTTGAAGAAATAGTGGAAAATATGATTGAAACTGCAACAGCTGCTTTAAAGGAATCAAGTATTGACAAGGCCGTAGAGGTTATAGATTTACATAATAAGGAAAGAGAAAAAGAAAAGAAGATAAGAAAGAGCCATATAAAAAGATTAAGCGAACAGAGTTGTGAAATAAAGGCTGGACTATCTTTTGTCGATTTAGTGCTGCACTTTACAAGAATAGCGGATCATACAAGGAATATAGCAGAAAAAGTTTTAGAAAACAGAGTATAATACATAGAGTATAATGTAAAAGAAATAAAATGTTAACAGAATTAAAATGGGGCTGTTTTAAAATTAAAAATTATGAAATGACAAAAAGTAAAATAAATAATAAGTTTTTTTAGTGTGTCATTAAATATAATTTTGATTTTGAAGCAGTTCTGTTTTTATTTGCAGGTAAGTTATAAATATTATTTGAAAAGTAAAACTGTTCTAATATGAAATAGGTGGATTAAAATAACTGGAATTTTCAACTTGACTTTAAATAGATAAAAAATTTTTATAAATAGAAAATAAATCATAAGTGAGGTGGAATATGTCGGAATTAAAATATTTGGAATTATTATCTAAAAATTTTAGGAACATCGCAGAAACTTCTACAGAGATTATCAATCTAGAAGCAATACTTAATCTTCCAAAAGGAACGGAGCATTTTCTTTCGGATATACACGGTGAATACGAGGCTTTTACACATGTGCTTAGAAACGGTTCGGGAAGCATAAGACAGAAAATAGAAGATATATTTGGAGAAACATTAGATGAAGTTGAAAAGAAGGAACTGGCCACACTAATTTATTATCCTGAAGCCAAATATAACCTTGAGGAAAAGAAAAACAGAAATATCGAAGAATGGTCAAAAAAAAATATATATAGACTTGTAAAAGTTTGTAAACATGCATCGACAAAATATACTCGTTCAAAAGTGAGAAAAGCAATGCCTAAAGATTTTGAATATATTATACAGGAACTTCTGTATGAAAGAAATGAAGAAGAGAATAAGAGAGACTATGTAGATGCGATTATAGATACAATAATATCTATAAAGTATACAAAAGATTTTATGAAGGCAATGGGGGAGCTGATACGACGACTTGCAATTGACAGATTACACGTTGTTGGCGATATTTATGACAGGGGTCCTGCCCCTCATTTGATAATGGATTGTCTACAGGAGTATCATAATGTGGATATACAGTGGGGAAACCATGATCTGCTGTGGATTGGAGCAGGAATTGGAAATAAGGCATGTATCGCAAATGTAATAAGAATATGTTCAAGATATAACAATCATGATATTCTTGAAGAAGCATACGGAATAAATCTTCTTCCTCTTGCAACTTTTGCAATGAAATATTATGGAAAGGATCCATGCAGAAACTTCCGTCCAAAGGAGGGAGTGGACAACGATCTGATAGCACAGATGCATAAGGCTATCTCCATAATACAGTTTAAAGTTGAAGGGATATTTTCAGAACGGAATCCCCAATTTGAAATGGAAGATAAGGAACTGCTGAAAAATATAGATTATCATAAGGGAACAGTTACTATAGGAGGAAAGGAATATCAGCTGAATGACACTCATTTTCCTACTGTAAATCCTGACAATCCTTTGGAACTCACTAAAGAAGAAGTTGTTCTCCTGAATAAACTGAAAAATTCCTTTATGAACAGTGAAAAACTCCAGAGACATCTGAAATTTCTGCTGAATAAAGGCTCAATGTATCTAAAATGTAACTCTAACCTGCTCTATCATGGCTGCATTCCTCTTGACAGTGAAGGAGAGCTTGTTGAAGTAAATATAGATGGAATAAGCTACAAAGGAAAGTCCTATTTTGATAAGATAGAAGCCATAATAAGGGAAAGCTTTTTTAACAGGGAAAATAATGAAAAGGATAAACGGAACAGGGATTTTGTATGGTATCTGTGGTGCGGAAAAAATTCCCCATTGTTTGGAAAAGATATAATGAGAACATTTGAAAGATATTTTATAGATGATAAAAAAATACATAAGGAAAATAAGAATCCTTATTATACGTTTATTAATGAAAAGGAAATATGTGTCATGATTTTAAGGGAATTTGGACTAAATCCGGAGAATTCCCATATAATAAATGGACATGTTCCTGTAAAAGTAAAGGAAGGGGAATCACCTGTGAAAGCTGACGGAAAGCTTTTCATGATTGATGGGGGATTTTCGAAGGCATACCGTAAAACAACAGGAATAGCCGGATATACATTAGTATATAACTCTTATGGAATAAAGATTATTTCCCTTGCGCCTTTTGAATCTCAGGAAAAGGCAATAAAAGAAGGTGCGGATATTCTTTCTTCAACGGTAGTTTTTGACGAAATACGTGAAATAACTAAGGTAAAAGACACTGACATAGGAAAAGAACTTCAGAAGCAGATAGATGATCTGAAGAAGCTGCTTATATCCTATAAGACAGGATTAATAAAGCAGAAGGAGATTTAATCAGATTAATCCTTGAAAAATAACTGAATATCTGATATACTTTATAATATAAAAATAAAACTAAACTTATATATTTTTCGAATAAGGCGAATTGTTTCTACAGGCAACCATAAATTGCTAACTATAAGTGAAATAAATAGAAAATTGTAATCTGATTATTATTTCGCTTTTGTAGTGCAATGAAATCAGATTTTTTGTTGTAGAAGACAGAATTATGAAGGAGGAATAATGAAAAATTTTCTATTTATCATTTCAAAAATAACGATTTTTAGACATAATTTTTTGTCTTCTCAGTTTTTTATGCCCAAAAAATATATTTTTTCAGAGAAAAATTTAAATACACCCAAAATCTAAGTATCCCCTTACTTAGATTTTTTTATATCGATTTTATTATTAAATTAATTGAAATAAACAGTAGGAGGAGAAAATGAATTATAGAATCTTTGTGGAAAAAAGAGAAGATTTTAGAGTAGAAGCACAGAATCTGATGAATGATTTAAAGGAAAATGTAGGGATTGAATCACTGGATTTCCTGAGAATCTTAAATATCTATGATGTTTTTAATTTAAGCAAGGAAGATCTGAAAAAAATGGAAAAAATTGTTTTTTCCGAAGTAAATGTGGACAGAGTTTATAATTCATTGGAAGAAGTATTTTCTGTCGTAGAAAATAGGGAAAATATACATTTTGCAGTTGAATTTATACCTGGACAGTATGACCAGAGGGCTGATTCTGCAGTTCAATGTATAAATCTTCTGGCAGATAACGAAAATTTCAATGTGAAAAGTGGAAAGCTGATAATTCTTTATGGAAATATAACTGCTGAAGAGCTTAGTAAAATAAAAAAATATTATATAAATGAAGTTGAAATGAGAGAAAAAAATTTAGATATACTTGAAGAAAATCCTGAGCAGGAAAATACAGAAAAAATTCCAGTTTATGAAAACTTTATAAACAAGACTTCAGAAGAGATAGAAGAGATGAGAAAAAGCCTTGAACTTGCAATGACTGCAGATGATCTGCTTTTTATTCAGGAATATTTTAAAAATGAGGAAAAAAGAAATCCTACTGAAACTGAAATAAGAGTTCTTGACACATACTGGTCCGATCATTGCAGACATACTACATTTGAAACGATAATAGATGATGTAAAGATAGAAAATGAAGTGTACAGGGATATAATAGAAAAAACTCTGAAGGAATATGTAAAAAGCAGGGAATATGTGCATGGAGAAAAAATTTCTGCAAAACCGATGACACTGATGGATCTGGCAACAGTATTTGGAAAGGAACAGAGAAAAAGAGGAGAGCTTCCTGATCTGGAAGTTTCAGATGAAATAAATGCATGTTCAATCTATATTGATGTGCCTGTGAAAGGTAAAACAGAAAAATGGATTTTACAATTTAAAAATGAGACACATAATCATCCTACAGAAATAGAGCCGTTTGGAGGAGCGTCTACATGTATCGGTGGTGCTATAAGGGATCCGTTATCAGGAAGAACATTTGTGTATCAGGCAGTCAGAATAAGCGGTTCGGGAGATCCAAATGAAAAACTGAATGACACGCTTGAAGGAAAACTTCCTCAGAGGGTAATTACTCAGAAGGCTGCACATGGATATTCTTCATACGGGAATCAGATAGGTCTGGCAACAACATATGTAAATGAAATATATGATGAAGGATACAAGGCTAAGAGATTGGAACTGGGACTTGTAGTGGGAGCTGCACCTGCTGAAAATATCATCAGGGAAAAGCCTGAAAAAGGTGATGTAGTTATTCTTTTAGGAGGAAGAACAGGAAGAGACGGTATTGGAGGAGCAACAGGATCCTCGAAGGAACATACGACAGAATCATCAGAAAAATGCAGTGCCGAAGTTCAGAAGGGAAATGCGGTAACTGAGAGAAAAATTCAGAGACTGTTCAGAAACAAGGAAGTTACAAAGCTTATAAAAAAATGTAATGACTTCGGTGCAGGAGGAGTTTCTGTAGCAATAGGGGAACTTGCTGACGGGCTTGAAATAGATCTGGACAAGGTAAGAGTGAAATATGTCGGTCTTACAGGTACTGAACTTGCCATTTCAGAATCACAGGAAAGAATGGCAGTAGTTGTGAGAGAGGAAAATGTAGAGAAATTTATAAAACTTGCTGAAGAGGAAAATCTTGAAGCATATAAAGTGGCTGAAGTAAATGATACAGGAAGACTTGTAATGAAATACAGGAATGAAGTCATAGCAGATATTTCAAGGGAGTTTCTAAATACAAACGGTGCAAAATCAAATATAGACATAGAAATAGAAAAAACAGCAAAACTGAATCTGGAAAGAAAAATTAACGGTTCAGACTTTAAGGAAAAATTTATTAACAATCTTAAAGATCTGAATGTATGTTCACAAAGAGGACTTATGGAAACATTTGATTCTTCAATTGGTTCGACAACTGTACTAATGCCTTATGGAGGAAAATACCAGCTGACACCTGCAGATGTGTCTGTTCAGAAAGTTTCTGTTGAAAATGCCGAAACAGATGTTGCCTCAATGGTAGGTTACGGATACAATCCTTTTGTGGCAAAACAGTCCACATTCCATGGAGGAGCATACGCAGTAATAGAATCTATGACTAAAATAGTGGCATCCGGTGGGAATTATAAAAATATAAGATTTACTTTCCAGGAATATTTTGAAAGATTAGGTAAGGATTCAAAAAAATGGGGAAGACCTTTATCAGCACTGTTAGGAGCATTTCATATCCAGAAGGAATTTGGACTGCCTTCAATAGGGGGTAAGGATTCCATGAGCGGAACTTTCAACGATATTTCTGTACCGCCTACACTGGTTTCGTTTGCGGTGAGTATGACAACTGCTGAAAATGTAATTTCGTCTGAATTTAAGAAGGCGGGGAACAATGTTTATCTTGTAAGGACAGCATATGACAAAAATGATTTGCCTGATTTAAAGGAATTAAAGAAAAATTTTGATTTTATAACTGAAAATATTAAAAATAAAAAAATTGTATCGGCATCGGCAGTGAAAAATGGTGGTATATCTGAAGCAGTTGCAAAAATGGCTTTTGGGAACAAGCTGGGTGCAGATATAAAGTCAGATGGAATAATAGGGGAAAATGAATGGTTTAAGGCAGAATATGGAACTTTCATAGTGGAATCTTCTCATAATCTTGACTATGAAAATGCTGTCCATCTTGGAAATGTAATTTCAGAAGGAAAAATAGCAGTTGATAATAAATTTGAAATTAATCTTGATGAACTGATAGAAGAATGGGAAAAACCTCTGGAAAAAATATTTTCTACAGGAAAGGAAGTTGAGAATAGTCATGTAATGACTCACTGCAGCAGTGTTAAATACAAAAAAATAGAACTTATTGAAAGAGAAAATGTAATAAGCAGTTTTTCCAACAGTATAGCAAAACCGAGAGTATTTATACCCGTATTTCCAGGTACTAACTGTGAATATGACCTTGAAAGGGCGTTTAACAGGGAAGGTGGAATTACAAAGATAGGAGTATTTAAGAATCTTTCCCAGAGTAACATACTGGATTCCATAGATAATTTTATCAAGGAAATAGAGAACTCCCAGATATTAATGCTTCCAGGAGGATTCAGTGCCGGAGACGAACCTGATGGATCAGCAAAATTCATAGTCGCAGTGCTGAAAAATGAAAAAATTAAGAAAGCGATAAATAATCTTCTGAAACGTGATGGTCTGATACTTGGAATATGTAACGGATTTCAGGCTCTCATAAAATCAGGTCTGTTACCATATGGCGAAGTAAGGGAACTAAACGAAGATTCTCCTACATTGACATTTAACAATATAAATAAGCATATGTCAAAAATGGTAATGACTAAAATTATTTCAAATAATTCTCCATGGCTGATGGGAATGGATGAAGAAGATATACACGCCATTCCGATGTCACATGGAGAAGGAAGAGTTGTCATTACTGAGGAAGAATATAAGAAACTGTATAAAAACAATCAGATAGCTACAAAATATGTAGATTTTGATGGAAAGCCAAGCATGGCTCCTGAATTTAACCCTAACGGCTCATATTATGCAATAGAGGGAATGCTTGCCCATAAAGGAAGAATATTTGGAAAGATGGCACATTCTGAAAGAACAGGAAAAAATCTGTATAAAAATATATATGGAAACAAGGAGCAGAATATATTCAGAAATGGAGTGAAGTTTTTCAAATAAGAAGAAAAATATTTTATGTTACGGGGATAGAATTTTGATTTATATTATTTCTATCTTCGTACCTTGAATAAATTTGTTTTTTATAAAGGAAGTTTGATGTGAAAAAAATAAATAAATTTCTACTTTTAGCTATTTTGTTGTCATTATTTTTATCAAATTGTCAAAAAAAAGAAAAAAATCAAAAAATGCCAAAAATAGAAAATGAAAGTGAACAAATATTTGAAGATGTTCCATCTGATAAATTATTAGAATTGGATAATATGTCTGAAGAAGAAAAGAAAGAACTTCTTGAAATGTCAGAAAAAAATGAAAAATTAGGTATTTATTTTAAAAATTGGATGGAAATTGTTAAATATTTTTATTTGATAGATGTTTATAAAGATTATAAAAATACATTTTTAGATGAGAACAATAATTTTATTGAAACTGATGAAAGTGAAATTAATAAATTTTTATCAAATTTATCAGAGGTAGATTTTGAAAATTTAGATAATGCAATTCAAAAATTAAAAAGTGAAATTGAGAAAAATCCAAAATATGAAAAAGCTGATAAGTTAATGGAAGACTGGGTTAAATCTTTAGTAATCTGGAAATCCAAATTAGAAGAAATACAAGAGTATTATGAATCAAAAGAATATAAAAAAGATAATTTTTCAAAGGGGAAAAAGTTAAATACTGAGTATTTAAAAAATGTGGAAATTCAAGAAAAAAGAGCCAAAAATATAGCAAAATTTAATTTTAAATCCAGATATCTTCCGGAAAAAGAAATTATTATGGAAACAGAGAAAGAATATGGAAAAGATTTTGCTACGATAAATTTATTAAAATTAAATGTACTATTTGAAATTTTTTATAATGAATTAAATGATTGGAAAATAGTAGATAATAGTGATGCTGATTTTAATATACTAGCTGGGAATAAATATAATAGTCAGTATTTAAAAAAACTGAAAAAAATTCAAAGTGAAGTCATAAGAATACTAGAGGAAATAAAAGAAAAAAAATATAACTTTAATACTTCAGAAGTATCAGTAGATAAAAAAATGTATTTTTTAGTTGTTGGTGAATATCAAAAGGAATTAAAATTATTGAATGAAATAATATCTGACATAGAAAATAATAATTATGAAAAAGTAAATGAAAATAATTTTATTTTAAAGCGACAAAATCTTGAGATAGGAGATACGATAATAAAATTAACTATTAAGGAGGAAAAATAATAATGAAAGTAGCAATATTTTTTGGAAGTAAATCGGATACAGAAAAAATGAAAGGAGCTGCAAACTGTCTTAAGGAATTTGGAATAGAATATGAAGCTTATGTGCTTTCTGCTCACAGAGTTCCTGAAAAACTGGAAGAAGTACTTGCAGATGTGGAAAAAAGAGGAGCTGAAGTTGTAATAGCAGGAGCAGGTCTGGCGGCTCATCTTCCAGGAGTTATTGCATCAAAAACAGTACTTCCTGTGGTGGGAGTACCTTTAAACGGAGCAATAGGAGGACTTGATGCACTTTATTCAATTGTACAGATGCCAAAATCAATTCCTGTTGCAACTGTAGGGATAGATAATTCATATAATGCTGCTATGCTGGCTGTACAGATTATTGCTTTGAAGTATACTGAAATCAAGGAAAAGCTTATAAAATTCAGAAAAGAAATGAAGGAAAAATTTATTAAGGAAAATGAAGAAAAGGTGGAATTTTAAAAGATGATTTATTAAAACAGCCATTTTTAAACTAAATATATAAAAACAGGAGGAAAGAAATGCAAAAAAAAGATTTTATTTATGAAGGAAAAGCAAAACAGGTATACTCAACGAATGATGAAAATTTAGTAATTATTCATTATAAGGATGATGCAACAGCAGGAAATGGAGTAAAAAAAGGGACTATTAAAGATAAAGGAATTATAAATAACAAAATTACTGCCAAATTGTTTTCAGTACTTGAAAAAAATGGAATAAGAACACACTTTAAGGAAATGCTGAATGACAGGGATCAGCTCTGTGAAAAGCTTGAAATAGTTCCTCTTGAAGTAATTGTGAGAAATGTAATAACAGGCTCTATGGCAAAAAGAGTAGGAATTGCTGATGGAACAATACCTAAAACTACAATATTTGAAATCTGCTATAAAAACGATGAATATGGAGATCCATTGATAAATGACTATCATGCAGTGGCTATGGGACTTGCTACTTTTGATGAATTAAAATATATTTATGAAACAACTTCAAAAATAAACGACCTTTTGAAAAAAGTATTTGATGAAGAAGGAATTACACTAGTGGACTTCAAGATAGAATTTGGTAAAAATAGCAAGGGAGAAATACTTCTTGCAGATGAAATAACACCTGATACATGCAGACTGTGGGACAAGGCAACAGGAAAGAAACTGGATAAAGACAGATTTAGACAGGATTTAGGTGGAATAGAAGAAGCATATATTGAGATTTTAAACAGATTGGAGGCATAAGGAAAAATGGCAAGTGTAAAAAGTGCAGATAAAATTGAGGAAGGTGGGATTTTTGCCCTTTATTCGAAAAAGCTGAGATTAGATTTGGCAGGACTGGCATATTATGGAATGTATGCCTTACAGCATAGAGGACAGGAAAGTGCAGGATTCAGTATAACTGATACCCTGACTGACAATGAAACAAGAATGAAGACAGTCAAAGGAAAAGGGCTTGTAGCGGACGTATTTTCATTGAAGGATTTACAGTCCTATGTAGGAAATATACTTATTGGACATTTGAAATACGCCACTGAAGGCGGTGCTTCTGCACACAGTTACCAGCCATTGCGTGGAGAATCCCTGATGGGAAAAGTTTCCATAGTGCATAATGGAAACCTTGTAAATACAGAAAAAGTAAAGAAAGAACTCATGGAAAATGGTTCTATTTTCCAGACTAAGACTGACACTGAAATAATTTTGAAATTATTAGGAAAAAATGCAAAGTATGGTTATAAAGAAGCAATATTAAATACATTGAAAAAAATTGATGGAGCATTTGCAATTGCAGTAATTATAGAAAATAAACTAATAGGGGTGCGTGACCCTTTAGGAATAAGACCCCTCTGTCTCGGAGAAACAGAAGATGGAGTATATGCCCTTTCATCAGAATCATGTGCTTTAGACGCTATAAATGCAAAATTTATAAGGGATATAGAACCTGGAGAAATTGTAATTATTGATGAAAAAGGAGTAGAATCAATAAAGTATGATATAAGAGATAAAAAATCCTATTCATCATTTGAATATATATATTTTGCAAGACCTGACAGTGTTATTGATGGAATAAATGTATATAGTTCAAGACACGAGGCTGGAAAGCTTTTATATAAACAGAATCCAATAGAAGCGGATATTGTTATCGGAGTTCCTGATTCAGGAGTTCCCGCGGCAATTGGGTATTCAGAAGCGAGTGGAATACCTTATGGAGCGGCTCTTCTGAAAAATAAATATGTAGGAAGAACTTTTATTTTACCAACACAGGAATTGAGGGAAACTGCAGTAAGAGTAAAATTAAATCCAATGAAAAATCTTATTGAAAACAAAAGGGTTATAGTAGTTGATGACTCGCTTGTAAGAGGGACAACTTCGAAAATACTGATAAAAATACTTTTTGAAGCAGGGGCAAAGGAAGTTCATTTCAGATTGGCCTCTCCGGTAGTAATAAGTGAATCCTACTTTGGAGTAAATATTGCCAGTGAGAAGGAACTGATAGGAAATATTATGACAGTTGATCAGATAAGGGAATATATAGGAGCTACAACATTAGATTATTTGTCAATAGAGAATATTAAAAAAGCTCTTCAGAATAAGGATGTAAATCTTGACTGTTTTAAGGACAGTTGCAAGTAGATGATAAAAATATGAAAAGGAAAGGAAAATGAAATGACGATTTCTTATAAAGATTCAGGAGTAGATAAGGAAGAAGGATACAGAACGGTAGAAAAAATAAAGGATAAGGTAAAAAGTACATACAGTGCAAATGTTATGAATGAAATTGGAAGCTTTGGAGCACTTTATAAGCTCGGAGATTATAAAAAGCCTGTTCTTGTATCAGGAACTGATGGAGTGGGAACAAAACTCAAAATTGCTTTTGAAACTGGGAAATATGATACAGTTGGGATTGACTGCGTGGCAATGTGTGTAAATGATATTTTATGTCATGGTGCAAAACCTCTCTTTTTTCTTGATTATCTGGCATGTGGAAAGCTTGATTCAGATGTTTCGTCAGAAATTATAAAAGGGGTTGCAGACGGATGTCTTCAGGCGGGAGCTTCCCTCATAGGAGGAGAAACAGCTGAAATGCCGGGATTCTACACAGTAGGAGAATATGATATTGCAGGATTTGCAGTGGGTGCAGTAGAAGAGGATGAAATAGTGAACGGTTCAAAAATTGAAGAAGGCGATACTATAATAGCCATTTCTTCAAGCGGGCCTCATAGTAACGGTTTTTCCCTCATAAGAAAACTTTTTGTTGATTTAAACGAAGTATATGAAAATAAAAGAATATGGGAACATCTGCTAACTCCGACAAAGATTTATGTAAAATCCATTCAGAAACTTATGGAAAGTGTAAAAATAAATGGAATGGCACATATAACAGGTGGTGGTTTGATAGAAAATGTTCCTAGAACAATACCTGAAGGATTGTGTGCAAATATCGACAGGAAAAAGATTGAAATCCATCCTATATTTAAACATGGGTACTTTAAAAAGGTAACTGAGGATGAACTGTGGGGAACATTTAATATGGGTGTAGGATTTATAGTTATTGTTAAGAAGGAAGATGCAGAAAAAACTATAGGTATTTTGAAGGAAAACGGAGAAAATGCCTATGAAATAGGATATATAAGTAAAGGTGAGAATAAATTATGTCTGAAATAAAGAAAAAAATAGCAGTTTTTGTTTCAGGTTCAGGATCCAACCTGCAGGCAATAATAGACAGTATAGAATCTGGAAAACTGAACTGTGAAATTGCCTGTGTTATAGCCGACAGGCCATGTTATGCACTGGAAAGGGCTGAAAATCATAATGTAAAGTCTATCATGCTGGATAGAAAACTGTTCGGAGAAAAACTTTCAGATGAAATTGATATGATTTTAAGTGGCAATGAAAAAATTTCCTATATTGTGCTGGCAGGTTATTTATCAATACTTTCAGAAAAATTTGTAAAAAAATGGGAGAAAAAAATTATAAATATGCATCCTTCACTTCTTCCGAAGTTTGGAGGAAAAGGAATGTATGGGCTTAAAGTTCATGAAGCAGTTCTGAAGGCAGGCGAGAAAGAGAGCGGATGTACAGTTCATTATGTAGATTCGGGTATAGACACAGGTGAACCGATAATGAGCATGAAAGTACCCGTACTTGAAGGAGATACACCGGAAATACTTCAGAAAAGAGTTCTTGAAAAGGAACATCTGCTTCTGGTAAAGGGACTTGAAAAAATATTAGAGGATTAGACATACTAATTAGATAGATTAAAAAGCAGATATGTGAAAGGAGCAGGTGAAATGAAAAAAAGAGCTTTGATAAGTGTTTTTGATAAGACTGGAATACTTGAGTTTGCAAAGTTTCTTAAGGAAAAAAATATAGAAATAGTATCGACAGGAGGAACCTATAAATATCTGAAAGAAAATGGACTTGAAGTAATTGAAATTTCAGAAGTTACAAAATTTAAGGAAATGCTTGATGGAAGGGTTAAGACATTGCATCCAAATATACATGGTGGAATACTTGCCATAAGAGATAATAAGGAGCATATGGAAACAATTCAGAGGGAAGGGATAGAAACTATAGATTTTGTAGTAGTGAATCTTTATCCTTTTTTCAGGGAAGTTCAGACAGATAAAACTTTTGATGAAAAAATAGAATTTATAGATATAGGCGGGCCTACAATGCTGAGATCTGCCGCAAAATCATTTAAGGATGTAACTGTAATATGTGATCCGGAAGACTATGCAACGGTGAGAGAAGAAATTCAGACTAAGGGTGAAGTGTCATTTGAAACTAAAAAAAGACTGGCTGGAAAAGTTTTCAACCTGACTTCGGCTTATGATGCGGCAATATCAGGATTTCTTCTTGATGAGGAATATCCTAAATATCTGAATGTATCATATGAGAAGAAATTTGACCTGAGATATGGGGAAAATCCTCATCAGACTTCTGCTTACTATGTTTCAACGACGGAAGAAGGAAGTATGAAGGATTTTGCTCAATTGAATGGAAAGGAACTGTCATTTAACAATATAAGGGATATGGATATTGCATGGAAGGTTGCAAACGAATTTGATGAAATTGCATGCTGTGCAGTGAAACATTCTACACCATGTGGTGTGGCAATTGCAGAGGATGTATTTACAGCTTATAAAAAGGCACATGATTGCGATTCTGTTTCCATCTTTGGTGGAATTGTTGCAATTAACAGGGAAATAGATGTGACGACAGCTGAAGAACTGAATAAAATATTTCTTGAAATAGTAATTGCTCCTTCTTATTCTCCAGAAGCTCTTGAAGTATTGAAAAATAAGAAGAATTTAAGAATTATACAATGCGAAATACCAAAACCTCAGGATAAATTTGAGTACATTAAAGTTGATGGTGGAATACTCGTACAGGAAACAAACAGAAAAATGATAGAGGAAATGAAAATAGTAACGGAAAAACAGCCTACTGAGCAGGAAAAACAGGATATGATTTTAGGAATGAAAGTCGTAAAGCATGTAAAATCAAACGCAATAGTGGTAGTTAAGGATGGTGCTGCTACAGGAATAGGTACAGGGCAAACAAACAGAATATGGGCTACTGCACATGCTTTAGAGCATGCAAAAGGAGAACTGGAAACATTGGAAGGTGCAGTTCTCGCTTCAGATGCCTTTTTCCCTTTCAGAGACTGTGTAGATGAAGCTGCAAAATATGGAATAAAAGCTATTGTTCAGCCTGGAGGATCAATAAGGGATGAAGAGTCAATACAGGCTTGTAATGAACATGGAATAAGTATGGCATTAACTGGAATAAGACATTTTAAGCATTAATTGAAATTTGTATTAGGGCATGTACTGAAAATAAAATGTGAAAATACGGCTAAAAGTTAGAGAAAAGCAAGAGAGTATGTGTCCTAAAATAATACTTGACAAATAGAAAAAAATGTGATAAACCTATTAATAGAAGGGAGAGGGACTGTAGCTCAATTGGTCAGAGCAACCGACTCTTAATCGGTAGGTTGTGAGTTCGATCCTCACCAGTCCCACCATTCAAATAATGCTTATTATGTAAGAGTGATTTTGCTCTTATTTTTTTAATGAAAGGTAGAATAAAATGAGAAAAATATGTTTTTTATTTCTTATTTTATTAACTGCATTAAATATTTTTTCTAAAGGAAATAATTTTGAATTAGGTAAAAAATACTTTGAAGAGAAGAAATATGAACAAGCGGAAAAATATTATAAAATAGCTTTGGATAATGAAATTGACTATGCTGAGGATTCTTTAAAAGAACTGTATAAAAAAATGAAAAAAAGTTTTTAAAGAAAATGTAGTAGTACTGTAAAAAATGCTTAAGTAATAAAAAATACAAATTTAATAGAATACGTGTTAAATCCATTGAAAAAAAACTAATACGAGGTATACTTATATTGAAAAGTAAAAAAATAATAGAAAATGGAGTGGTCACTATGAAAAAAATGAAAATATTTTTACTACTTTGTTTAATGTTTCTTATCAGTATGAATTTGAGGGCAAATGATTATGAATTTAGATCTCAAGGTGGGCATATTGTTCCAATGAATGTATCAGATATAGCCATAAAGAGTGAAAAAATTCATTTTAAAATGGAAAGTGTTAAAGCTGACTATGGAATGGCAGAGGGAATGACAGTAACTGTAAAATTTGTATTTGACAGTCCTGAGGCCGGTGAGAGGTATATTGGATTTATTACACCTGAAAGCGGACAGGAAGAATGGCTTAGTGATCCGGAGAACAGAGAAGAAGCAAACGAAGATTATAATTTCAGAAATTTTAAAACTTCTGTAAATGGAAAAAATGTAAGTATGAAGACGTATAAATTGACAGATTTTCTTCCCAAAGATATAAAACAGCTTGAAGAAATAAAGAAATATTTTAAGGAATATGATAAAGCAAAGGCGGATGCTGATTACTATAGAAAGAGCTATGTTTATTTTTTTAAGGCAAATTTTAAGAAGGGTGAAAATGTAGTTGAACATAGATATCATTATGGTGGAATCGTGGGTTCCATTTCTAATGATTTTAACTATGTATGGACGACTATTTCAAAATGGAAAAATCAGAAAGTGGATGATTTTGAAGTGATTGTCGAGCCAGGAAATGCTTTCATTGAAATACCGGAGATAAAGATGAAAAATGGAAAAAGAGTGGATTGGGAATTAATTGGGGAAGGAAATATTGATTACGGATATAAAAAATATGATGGTGATAATGTAAAAAGTAGAGTTCTTTATGCAAAATTAAAAAAAGGATATTTACGTTTCAAGACAAAGGATTTCAGTCCTAAAGATGAATTTAGATTAAGAGAAATACGTAATCTGAACCTTGAGGACTATTTTCCTGAAAAAACTGAAAAAGGTTTTAGATATACAGATGATTTGATGCAGGCAGCTTATAACGCAAGATTATTAAAAGAAGATGAATTAAAGAAAATTTCTGATGCTGATCTGAACATAATGAAAAATTATCCTTATGCGTTGAAAGGTTATGATTTTTCAGATAAAAAACTGAAAGATTATTTCTCAAAATTTTTGTGGTATGTTCCTATTGGAAAAAATGTGGAATTATATGAAAATGACTATGAAGTTATTAAAGATGTTGAGAAGATTATAAAAAGCAGAAAAAAATAGAAAAAATTGCATTATCTGTTTTTTTAAAGGGGGAAAAAATAAAAAAGATGTTGTTATCGTTATTCCTAATGATTGGAATATGCAGTTTTTCAACTATTAAACAAAGAATTACAGAAATAAAAAAAGATTATGCTGAAACAAATAGTTATAAAAATTATAGGATAGAAAAAGAAGATATTGATCTCAGTGAAGGTGGAGAAATAAGAAGATATTATAGGAATAATGTTTTACGGAAGGTAGTAACTGAATTTTATACTGGACACACAAAGCAATATGCAGAATATTATATAAAAAATGGAAAAACATATTTTAAATATCTTTTAACTACATATTTTTATAATGGAAATAAAAAAGAGGAAAAAAGATATTACTATGATAATCATGAAAATCTAATAAGATATATAGATTCTTCCGGAAAGATTATTGCCAATGAAAACGGATTAAAAGATTACGAAGGAAGCGAAGTGTGGGAAGATTGAAAAAGATATTGGATATGAGGAGGAAAAAATGAAAATTCTAATAGTTGGAGCTGGTGGAAGGGAACATGCCATTGCATGGAAACTGTCACAAAACAAAGATGTTGAGAAGATTTTTATTGCACCGGGAAATGCAGGGGCTGAACTGATTGAAATTACAGAGAATGTTCAATTAAAAGGAATACAGGAATATATTGATTTTGCAAAGAAAAACGGAATTGATTTGACTATTGTAGGGAGTGAAGAACTTCTTGTTCAGGGAATAGTTGATGAATTTAAGAAGAATGGGCTGAAGATATTCGGGCCTGATAAGAAAGCGGCAGTACTTGAAGGAAGCAAGGCATATTCTAAAAATTTTATGAAAAAATATGGAATTAAGACAGCTATTTATGAGATTTTTGATAATTCTGGAAAAGCTAAGGAATTCTTGAACAACTGGAAAGACTTTCCTGTAGTTATAAAGGCGAGCGGACTGGCAGCAGGAAAAGGAGTTATAATTGCTCAAAATCTGGATGAAGCAATCAAAGCTGTAGAAGATATAATGGTTGATGAAAAATTTGGAAACGCTGGAAGTCAGGTTGTAATTGAAGAATATCTGGATGGAGTAGAAGCTTCGATATTGTCTTTTACTGACTGTAATATAATTCTTCCGCTACTTTCTGCAAAGGATCATAAAAAAATAGGAGAAAATGAGACAGGACTTAATACAGGGGGAATGGGAGTAATTTCGCCAAATCCTTATGTGACTGATGAAGTATTTGAAGAATTTGAAAAGAATATAATGGAGCCTACCTTGAAGGGGATTCAGAACGAAGGAATGGACTTTGAAGGAGTAATATTTTTTGGACTGATGATTACAAAGAAAGGGGTATACCTGCTTGAATATAATATGAGGCTAGGTGATCCTGAAACTCAGGCAGTTTTGCCATTACTTGAAACAGATATGCTTGAAATTATAAAAAATTCATTTGCTAAAAAATTATCGGAAGTTAAAGTTGAGTGGAAAAAACAATATTCATGCTGTGTAGTGGCATCTGCAGGAGGTTATCCTGAAAAGTACAATAAAGGGGATAAAATATCAGGACTGTCAGATATGGGAAAAAATGGAGAAATACTGTTTATCTGCGGTGTGAGAAAGGAAAATAATGATTTTGTCACTTCAGGAGGACGTGTTTTAAATATTGTAGGATTTGGAAAAACTTTGGAAGAGGCAAGGGAACATGCTTACAGTTCAATGAAAAAAATACATTTCGACAATATGTATTTTAGGAAAGATATTGGACAGATAAAATGATTTTTTATGAGAAAAGATTAATTATATAATTTCTATTGAAATCTTTAAGAATTGAGGTAAAATAGTAGTAGATGGAATTATATAATATTTTAGAAAGAAGGATATTGAATGAAGAAAATAATTTTATTGCTGTTTTTTGTGCTCGGAATAAGTATAATGGCTGAAAAATTTACTCCTGGTATACAGAAAAAGAAAGAAGTGTTTAATGAACTGGAAAAAGTTTCCTGGTTTAGTGCAGATTCTGAAAAGTATTTTAATGAAGAAAACGGAAAGCATAACTTTCAGATTATAGAAGAAAATAACAAGGAATATCTCATCCAATGGAAACCGGAACTGGATTTTGAGTGTACATGCCATGCAAGAAAAATAAAAAAATATATAAATCAGCCTTATTCAAAGGATGAGATATCTAAGGGAGAAAAGGAAGGCAAACTGAAAAGATACAGAATTTATCCAGATTTCAGAAAAGATGTATATTATGTGAAAGATTATGCAGATTTTAAGGGAGAAAAATATGACTATCTTTATTTTGGATATGACAGCAAACTGAAAAAAATTGTCATTTTGGATAAAAATTCAGATATTGTTGAAGTACTTGAAGAAGGAAAAGAGATTTGATAGTAATTGAATTGTAAAGGGAATAGAGCTAAACATCTATATTTTAGAAGGCTATAAGGCCTTCTTTTTATATTGGACTAATTTTTTTGAAAAGCATATTTATTATTTGGAAAATAATAAAAAAAATATTTTAAATTTAAAGAAAAAATGCTATACTATACGTTGTTATTTTTGTATACAATTGTAGTTTGTTTAGATAGTAATAAATTAACTTTAATTTTAAAGTGTATTTTTTTATAAGTAATTTATAAAGAAAAAGAAATAATAAAATAATGAAGGAGTGAGGACAATAAACAATATACTGAAAAAAATGGAAAAAGGGCTAAGAAGATTAGCTAAGCAATGTAAAGATATAAAATATACGAAAGGTCTGCTTTTAGGATTTTTAATAGCAGGAACTTTATCTTTTTCAAATTCAAACGTAGCAGGAACTACGCCTAAAGTGAAAAATATTGAAACTTCAATAAATCAGCAAAGAACAGAAATTGGAAATTCAATAAGTGATATAAATAAAGTTTTTAGAGAAGCCAAAAAAGAAAATAACAAATTAATGAAAAGTGCAAATTTAGAATTAGTACAACTTATGGAACAGGGAAATCATGTGGTGAAATCTCCTTGGAGTTCATGGCAATATGGTGCAAATTATTTTTTCAGCAGACAAGGAAAGCCATATAAAGGATTTGAAGATAGAAAGAAAAGATATCCTTTTCAGGGAAAATATGCCAGAGCTTCATGGATGGAAAGAAGTACTTTAGTTACAAATGAAAGATCATTAAGCGAAATATCTCCATTTAGGTTTACATCGGAAGGAATACCTTATTCTACAAATAAAAATTTGGATTACGGATTTCTTCCTTTGAGGGATATCAGTGAGCCTGATGTAGAACTGCAAGTTCTTGCAAATGTAAATCCAAAATCAATAAATAAACAGGAAATCAACATTAATCAGCAAATTGAAACACCAGGAACTATAGCAAGACCGGAAATTCAGATAGGGGTAAATTCACCATTGGAAGCACCGAGCATAATATTTCCTGAAGTAACACCGGTAAGCATAAATGTACAGAATCCTGCTAATCCGGATACTCCAGCATTGGCAACGGCGCCTACTGTAAATATCAGCTTAACTAAGCCTACAGTTACATTAAATATTGTGCCACCGACATTGAATATGGCTGTTTCAGCGCCAAGCTCACCTAATATAGGTATAAGTATAGATGCTCCCGGTGTACCGACAGTAAATGCATTGAATGTAACAGCACCTGCACAGGTAACGGCACCGAATATAAGTTTTACGGCTGTAAATCCAGTTGATTTTACCTTGACAGAAGCAGGATTAAGTAGCACTTATAATCTAAGGGATGGAGCAATATATTGGAAGAGAATAACAGCTTCTAAAATAACTGTAAATAATCCTGGTTCAGGTTCAGGAGGAGGAAGAAAAGGAAATTATATTTCCACATGGGGAGTTGTATATGGATTAGATGGGGTAGGAACCAATGTGGATGTTAATGTAAAAGATACAAGAGCATTTATGATAGATGAAGGTATAGATTATCGTGATACAAGAAATGATTTAAAACCATTTAAATATACAGGTGTTATTAATTTAAATAATAGTGAAAATGTGGGTATTGATGTACAGGGAACTCACACAGGTGGTGGAAGTCAGAATCAAAGTTTTTCGTTCAATTCAACAGACATAAATAAGAAAGTAGCAAATATTAAGGTTATAAACGCAGGGACAATAAATGGAAACGGTGGAGAAACGGGGACAAATACTATAAAAAATCAGGTTGCATTTGGTTTTAATAATTTTGATAGTTCTTCAAATAATACAAGAAATCAGATGATAAATGACTCATCTGGAACAATTAATTTATATGCTCCGGAGAGCGCTGGAATACAGTTAAGACCGGAGAACCCAAATGCTTCAGGTGCTAACAATGGACTGGGATTAAATATGATGACAGGAGAAAATGCTGGAAAAATAAATTTGTACAGTGCAGGAAGTTTTGGAATGTTGACGGTTCAAAATAAAAACAAGACATCAAATCAGCTTGCTGCTACAAAAACCTATGGAACTTATAATATTACAACTACGCCTGGTGGTCAGATAGGAAGTATTTATCTGAAAGAGTATGAAAGTAAAATAGAAAATACAGGAACAATAAATATTACAGGAGATAAATCAATAGGGATAGGACTACTTCATAACATACAAGGAGTATACGCAGGAGGAAATATAAAGATAGGAACTGAAAATCCTTTTTCCTATGCTTATGCAAATGCAGGATCTGATGCAGGAAAAGTTGAAGAAGCAGTAGGAGTATATGCTGAAGTATCTACAAGGCCTGTAAAAAATGGTGAACTGGATGATTATGCACAAATAAATAATTCAGGACAAACAATAGGAACTGATGGAATAAATCTTACAGGAACAGTAACCATTGGAAAATATGCAACGAAAAGCTCAGGAGCTAGAGTAAATACTGTAGAAAGAATGGATATCGATGGAGTTAATAAAAAGATGTCAGGAAGCATAACTGTAAGCGGAACAATAGATATTCAGACAGGGGCAGAAGGAAACTATGGTATTGTCACAGAAGGAACATCTTATAAAAGACGTTACAGAAAAGTAGCTGCTACATGGCTTGAAGAAGATAAAATTGGAAGAGTGGATATAACAAGTACAGGAAAAGTTAATGTAAACGGAAATAATTCGGTAGGATATATATTAGTTCAGGGGGAAGGATCAAATGCCGGAAATATAACTGTGAATGCACAGAATGCCTTAGGATTTTATGGAAAAACAGGAAAATTTGAAAATACAGGAACTATAACTTCTACAGGAGCAGGAAGTAATGCCGTAGTTCTTGAAAAGGGAACAGGTACTTTAATATTTAATAATACTGGAAATCTGATTACAAACACAGAAGGAACAGTTGCATTGTATGTGAAAGATGGTGCGACATTTAATCATACATCAGGGAAAATAACAGCAGGTAACGGAGCTGTAGGTATATATAGCATAGGTACAGGTACAACAGGAACAATAGCAGCTCCTATTGAAGTACAAGGTTCTACAGCATCTAAAACAGGAATTGGAGTATATTCTGATGGTCAGTCGGTTAATACTTTCAATACTGGAGCAGAACTTCTGTTAGGAAATGGAACGGTAGGACTGTTTTCAGCAAAGACAGGAAAATTTAACAATACATTTGTTATAAATGGTTTAAAGGCAAGTCTTGATGATAATGCAGTGCTGGCTTACTTTAAAGGGGATTCGCCTACAGCTTCTGAAAATGAAGTAACTATCTCAGGAAACAGTATAAATAACCTTACTGTTACTAAGATGGGTAAAAATTCTGCATTATTTTATGGAGCGGCAGGTTCCAAAGTAACACTGGGAGAAAATATAAATCTTGTAGGAAACCCTAAATTCTCCAATATCAGTACGGATGCACAGCTTCTTGTAACTAAAGACGGTAGTGCAATAGTTGATGCAGGGAAAATTGTAACTTCCAACCTTAAAACTACTATATCTGCTCTTGGAACAAATGGAGGAACAAGAGGAAACGCTGAAAATAAAGGAACATTGAATTTAACTGGAACAAAGAAAGCAATAGGAATATACCTTTCAGAAGCAACAGGTAAAAATTCTGCAGGAGCGACTATAATAGCAAATGAAGATTCTTCTATAGGAATATTCGGAAAAGAAAACTCTGTTATAGAGAATAGTGGTACTGTAACTATGAAAAAACAGAAATCTGTAGGTCTGCTGGCTCAAAATTCTTCCGTCACAAATAAAAACGGAGGAACTGTTACAACTGAAGGAACAGGATCGGCAGGGATTTATGGTTCAGAAAATTCTACTATAAGCAATGAAGGAACTATAACTGCAAAGGAAACAGGATCGGCAGGAATTTATTCTGATAACAGTAATGCTGAAAATAAAGCGTCAGGTGTAATAACAGCAGAAAAAGGAACTTCAGCAGGAATTTATGCTAAAGTGAAAGATGCAAAAAGTATACAGAATGCGGGAACTATAAATGTAGGAACTGGTGCAAACACTACTGATACTCAAGGAGCAGGAATATATGGAGAAGTTGTTTCAGGTGGAACAGGTGTTCTGGCAATAGGAAATACATCAAATATAAATATAGATTTAAATGGATCTGTAGGAATATTTGCTAAAAACGGAACAGGTTCAGCAGGAAACCTGACAGTAAGTAATACAGGAACTATAACTGCAAAGAAAGAAAATTCAGTAGGAATATTATCTGAAAAATCTACTGTGACAAGCTCTGGAACAGTAACTTTACAAGGAAAAACTTCAGTAGGAATATTTGGGAAAAATGATTCTGAAATAACAAATTCAGGAAATATAAATGCTACAAACAGTGCAGCTGATTCAAAATCAGTAGGAATAATATCTGACAAAGGAACAGCTGTAAATACAGGAAATATAACAATGGCAGGCGGAGGCTCTGCAGGAATGCTGGGTCAAAATGGCGCTGTATTAACAAATTCAGGTTCAGTAACAATGAACGGAGAAAAATCAGCAGGAATTTATACAGAAAATAGTACATCTTCTAATGAGGGAACTGTAACTGTTACAGGAAAAGAGTCAGCAGGAATGTTTGCTAAAAACTCTTCGGCTGATAACTATAACATAACAAATAAAGGGACAATAAATCTGAATACAGTATCAGGAACACCTGAAAAAAGTGTAGGTATGTATGCGGAGATTGCAACGGTGGCTACAGGAACAACAACATTGAAAAATGAAAATACTATAACAGTAGATCAGGGAAATTCAGTAGGAATGTATATACTGAATAATACAGCAGATAAATCAAAAGCGGTTGTTAAAAATGATACAGCAGGAAAAATAGAAACTAAAAAGGCAAGCTCTGTAGGAATACTTGCAAATAAGGGAACTGTTACAAATTTAAATATACTGAATATACTTGGATCAGGTTCAGCAGGAATTTATGGGAAAAATGATTCCCTTATAACAAATTCTAAAAACATAAATGTATCTGAAACAAGTTCGGCGGGAATATACGCAGAAAACAGTGAGGCAGTAAATGATTCCAATGGAACTGTTACAGTATCTAAAGGAAGTTCAGCAGGAATTTTTGGAAAAGTAGATGCTGATGCTTCAAAAGATTATAAATTGACAAATAACGGAACTGTAAATCTTACAGGAGGGACAACGTACAACCAGAGTGTCGGAATGTATGGAGAACTGGCTGCAACGGCTGGACACAAGCTTGTCCTTGAAAATACTAAAAATATAAATATAGGAACTGCAAGCTCTGTAGGAATGTATATTTTAAATAACACTGGAACTGTTGCAAACATTACAGCTGATAATAAAGGAACAATAAGTGGTTCTGAGGCTTCATCGGTAGGAATTCTTTCAAGTAAGGGAAGTGTAACAAATGACGGAACTATCAGCATGAACGGAAATGCTTCGGCAGGGATATTTGCACAGAATGGTTCAGAAGTTACAAATAACAGTGTAATTACAATGAACGGAACAGGTTCAGCAGGAGTTTATACTGAAAACAGTAATGCATCCAATGCTGTAAATGGAAAAATAACAGTTACTAAAGGAAGTTCGGCAGGAATGTTTGGAAAATATTCAGATGCAGGAAATTATACATTGGAAAATAGTGGAAATATATCAATTTCATCGGCATCGTCTTCTGACAGTCAAAGTATAGGAATGTATGGTCAGCTGGAAAATACTGCCACAGGTACAGCAACATTGACTAATAGCAAGACTGTTAATGTAGATATGGAAAATTCACTTGGAATGTATATAAAAAATAATACATCTGATAAGACTAAGTTAAAGGCAATAAATAATGATACTATAACAGGTAACCAAAACAAGGCTGTTGGAATATTTGCAGACAATGCTGTAGCTGAAAATAATAAAACAATAGATATTAAGGGTGCCGAATCAACAGGAATATTTGGTAAGAACGGTTCAGAAGTAAGAAATACATCATCGGGAACTGTAACTTTATCAGATGTTGCAGGAACTGACAGTAAATCAGCAGGAATATATATTGACGGTTCAGCAACTAAAGGAATAAATGAAGGAAATATACTTCTGAATGGTAAGGCTACTACAGGAATATCTGCAACAGGTGGAGCAAATGCCCTGAATTCAGGTAATATAACAGGAAATAATGATTCAGTAATAGGAATATATGGAAACGGAAGTACAGTGGAAAATGCTTCTAACGGTGTAATTACACTTAAAGGAAATAATTCGACAGGAATATTTGCTAAAAACAGTACAGTTGCTAAAAATAAAGGAACTATAAATCTTGAAACTGAAAATGGTTCAAAAAAATCTGTTGGAATGTATGGAATAACAGATAATACAATTGATACGATAAATCTTTCCAATACAGGAACTATAAATTTAAATTCGGAAGATTCAGTAGGGATATTTGCAAAAAATGGAAACAGTGCCATAAATAATTCAGTAATATCTAATACAGGAACTATTAATCTTAATAAAAAACAGACAGTCGGAATTTTTACTCCAAAATCTAAAATTACAAATGTAGGAAAAATAGTTCTGAGTGATAATGCCAATTCATCAGTGGCAGTATATCTGACTGATCTGGCGGAAGCAGATACTTCAACTGGAAATATAGATCTGAACAGCGTTTCCCAGAATCAGGTTGCCTATTATGTAAAAGATACAGGAAAAATAACAGGGACAGACATAGGAAGCATAAAAGGATATGGAGTGGGAGTTTATCTTGACGGAGGAATGCTTGATGCTTCAAGTCCTACCCTTGATTATACGGCAACTGGAAATAGTGGAAATGGTATTATAGGATTGTTATTAAAAGGAAATACAAATATATCAGGATATACACGTAAAATTAAAGTGGGAAATACAGCAGGTACAAATTATGCAATTGCAATGTATGCTGATGGACAAGGTACTTCAGTAACAGCTAAGAATATAAGTGCAGCTCTTGAAACAGGAGAAAATGGAGTAGGGCTTTTTGCTGAAAACGGAAGTAATATAAATTATACAGGACAAATGGCCATAGGAAATGGAGCTAAAGCAGGAACAGCTATCTACATAGGAAACAATAATGGAACAAATCCTTCTACAGTAACAATAGGAAGCGGTGCAAATATTGTATTGAAAGGAGAAAATGGAGTAGGTGCTATAGTTACTAAAAATGCCACAGTAAACTTTGATACCGGATCGGTTATAGAATTACAGGGTTCAGGAGTCGGACTGTTTGGTCAGAAAGGTGCCATTATTAATGATAATGGAGGAACTTTCAATAACAACGGACATTCTGCCGAAAGAATAAGAATTACGGGAGGTATTTCAAGAACTATTGCAAATACGACATTAACAACAGGAAATGTATTGACTCACGTTATAAATGGGGAAGCTGTAATTGAAACAGGTGTAACTGTTAATTCAGCATCAACTTCACAAAATGTTATCGGACTTTTAGCGGAAGGAAACAGGGATGATAATGATACGACAGTAAATTGGCTTTATAAAGATACTTCAAACCCTGAAAATAACTATGATACAATAAATCTTGGTACAATTGATTTCACAAATTCAACATCAGCAACAGGTATGTATCTGGAGTCTGCAAGAGGTAAAAATAGTGGTGAAATTAAGGTTGGAGATAATTCTACAGGAATTTACGGGGTATATAAAAACGGAACATCGAAATTTGATGGTGTTACACCTAATAAATCTGTAATTTTAAATGATACAGGAAAAAATGTAGAAGTTGGAAATGTTTCTGCAGGTATATATTCTGTAGGATTTGAAAAGGTTGAAAATAAGGGAGCTGTTATTGGAAAAGATAAGTCGGTAGGAATTTATGCGGCAAATTTCAGAAGAGAAAATGGTGCTAATATAGTAAGGGATATTTCAACAGATATAATTAATTCAGGAGATGTAACATTAGGAAACGGATCTGCAGGTATATATGTAAAGGCTGATTCATCTTCTGTAAACAGTTCAAATGTTGTAAATAGTGGAAATATAACTACAGGAGATACTATTTTTAATGCTTCAGGAGTGGCAGAAAATTCTTCTGTGGGAATATATACTGAAAAATCCAATGTTACATCTACGGGAAATATAACAGTAGGTAATAAAGGAATGGTACTGTTTGGAAGTAATTCCACTATGAATATAAATTCAGGAAATATTGATTATTCCAATGACGGAAGCCTTGCCTATATGGAAAATTCCATATTAAATTATAATATAGGTGGTACATTGCAGACATATTCGGATCCTCTGCTGTTTATAAATAACAGTAAAGTGACAATGGCACAGAATGATATCAATGTATCTGATAACAGTGTAGCGGCTTATATGAGCGGAAATTCGGAATTTAAAAACTGGAACAGGATAACTCTTGGACAAAAATCTGTAGGAATATATGGAAATAATTCAAGTTTAGTATCGGAAGGTAATATGATAGAAGGAACTCTACAGAAATCCAGAGGAATTATAGGGGTAAATTCAAATATTAGAAATAGTGCTTCAATAAAGATGGCAGGAGAAGAGTCATTAGGAATTTACTCAGGAAATACTTCAGGAACAGTTAAAAATATAGAAAATTCAGGAAATATAGAAATTTCAGGTAAGAAAACAGTAGGAATATATTTGGAAGGAAATTCGGGTCAGACAGTTAATAACAGAGGTAATATAACAGTCCATGAAACGACAGAACCTGACAGAAATAACTCTACAATAGGGATATACGCCAAGGATGGAGCAACTGTAGACATAGTCAATGAAGGACAGATTAATGTAGGTAAAAAATCTGTAGGTATTTATTCGACAAGTGATGGAACTGTAACTGCAACAAATACAGCGTTATTAAATATTTCAGATGAAGGAATAGGAATATATAAAAAGGGAGGTACTGTAAATCTTGGTGGAACAGTTACTGTAGCTGATCATACTGCTTCTACAGATGACAGTGAACCGGTAGGAGTTTACGGAATAGATGGAGTAAGTATAGTAAATAATGCCAATACTGTAAATGTAGGAAATAAATCATATGGTGTAATTTTAAGTAATTCGGGAATGAATACAAACAGATATGTTAATTCTTCAGGAACTTCAATAACTTTAGGAGAAGAATCCACTTATCTGTATTCAGATGGAAAGGCTGAAATAGTAAACAATGGAAATATAACTTCACCAAATAATAAAATAATAGCAATTTATTCTAAAAATGGAGGATATATAAATAACAAGGGAAATATTGACCTGAGTACAGGAATAGGAAATCTTGGAATTTATGCTACAGGAACAGGTTCATATGGAGTGAATGAAGGAACTGTAAAAATTGGTGGAACTGATAACTCTGATAAGGACAACATCATATATGGTATAGGAATGGTTGCAGACAGAGGAGCAAAAATAGAAAACAGAGGAAATATACATGTAAGCGGAGATTTAAGTCTGGGAATGTATGGAAAAGGTGCAGGAACGGAACTGAGAAATTCGGGAACAATATATCTTGATGGATCTTCTGCAACAGCTGCAAATAAAATTTCTACTATGACAGGAGTATTTATAGACGAAGGAGCTAAATTTGTAAATGAAGCCGGTGGAGTTATAAAATCAGGATCTTATTCAGGAAATGATAATGTAAGCGGACTTATAGGAGTAGCTGTGCTAAATGGAAGTACACTTGAAAATCATGGGATAATCGATATTGATGCAGATAGAAGCTACGGAGCATTGATTGTAGGTACTGAAAATAATAAATCCATAATTAAAAATTACGGTACAATTACAATAAAAGGTAAAAAATCCTATGGCGTAAAATATAGAAATACTATTGGAAGTAACGGACAGGCTCTACCTGAAAGGGAAGACATAAGACATATAGGACAGGATGCAGTTATCAACATGATAAATGGAAGCGGTGGAAGTATTAATGCCTCAGACGGAGCAAGACCGTTTAACAGTGGAACTGATATAAATAAAGCAGTTGAAAATACTGAAATTGTTGAAATGCATAATGGAAAACTTGTAGTAAAAAGAAACGGAGTCGTAATAGAAGATTCAGAAATGGAAATACTGGATTACGAAGTTTCACCTAACATAGGATTGTCAAATTTTGGAATATATGTTGATACATTGGGAAGAACAAAACCTATATCGCTGGAAGGAATAACAAGCCCTGATATAGACAGTGATCTGATAATAGGTACGGAATTTACAGTAAAGACAAACTCTAAAAATGTTATTTTAGGGGATAAAATTATGAAACCGTTCCTTGACCAGACAAATACAGGAATATTTAACTTTACTCCTTATTCAGCTTCCCTTACATGGATGGCAACACCGCAGGTGAATCTCCAGACAGGAAAGATTGAAAAAATTGTAATGGCAAAAATACCTTATACTGCTTTTGTTCCAAAGAAGGATAATTCCTTTAACTTTGCTGACGGACTGGAACAGAGATATAGCATGAATGAACTTGGATCTCAGGAAAAAGCATTATTTGACAAATTGAACAGCATTGGAAACAATGAACAGGTTCTTCTGGCACAGGCATTTGATGAAATGATGGGACACCAGTATGGAAATGTACAGCAGAGACTCCATTCTACGGGAAAATTACTGGATAAGGAATTTGGTTATCTGAGAAAAGAATGGGAAAATACTTCAAAACAGTCTAACAAAATAAAAGTATTTGGAATGAAGGATGAATATAAGACAGATACTGCAGGAATAATAGACTACACAAGTAATGCCTATGGAGTTGCCTATACTCATGAAAATGAAGCTGTAAAACTTGGAAACAGTTCAGGATGGTATGCAGGAGCTGTAAATAATAAATTTAAATTTAAAGATATCGGAGGTTCAAAAGAAGATACAACTATGGTGAAGCTGGGAGTCTTTAAAACTATGTCTCCGGCATCAGATCATAATGGAAGTCTCCAATGGACAGTTTCAGGAGAAGGTTATGCAGCTAGAAGTGATATGCATAGAAAATACCTTGTAGTAGACGAAATCTTCAATGCAAAGTCATCATATAATTCATATGGTGTGGCAGTAAAAAATGAGCTGAGTAAAGAATTCAGAATAAGTGAAAGAACAAGCATCAGACCATATGGAAGTTTAAAGGTTGAATATGGAAGTTTCAGTACGATAAAGGAAAAAACAGGAGAAGTAAGACTGGACATAAAAGGAAACGACTATTATTCAATAAAACCTGAAGCCGGTATAGAATTTAAATACAGACAGCCACTGGCTGTAAAGACTATGTTCACAGCAACAGTTGGATTAGGATATGAAAATGAACTGGGAAAAATAGGAGATGTTGACAATAAAGGAAGAGTAGCATTTACAGATGCAGAATGGTTTAACATACGAGGGGAAAAAGATGATAGAAAAGGAAATTTCAAGGCAGATCTAAATCTAGGAATAGAAAATAAGACAATAGGATTTACTTTGAACGGGGGATATGATACAAAAGGAAGTAATTTAAGAGGAGGAATAGGAATTAGAGTTATTTATTAAAAAACATAATTAGAATAAGGAACTGTCTATGCAGTATCTCAATACTAAAAGACAGTTTCCTCTTTTATATTCCTATGAAAAAAATAAGAAAACTATTTTATAAAGCATAGTTTATCCTTTTTATAAGATTATATCGACTTAAAAAGGTTTACATCGTGTAAAAGTATGTGATATAATTAAAAAGCTTAAAAAATGGATTAATTAAAAAAATGGGGTATTAACTGTATTAAACAATTTGTTTATAAATAATATATATTAGGAGGATGGAAATCATGGAAAAAAAGCTTACAAAATCAGTTTCTGATAAAAAAATCATGGGAGTATGTGGTGGACTTGCAAAATATGCAGAAAAAGATTCAAATTTAGTGAGAATTGCAGCTGTTGTACTTACTGTTATTACAGGAGGATCATTAGCAATAGCATATCTTATAGCAGGATTTATGTTGCCTGAAGGTGAATAGTCAAATTATCAATAAATATATTCAAGCATAAATTAATAATTTATTTGACATAAAGATAAGGGAATTCAAAATAAAGATATTTAAGATGGTATTTTGAGATTTCCTTTTTTTTTGTTTATAACCATCCTTTTTTTATGTGGAAATAATGTTGAAAAAAATTATGTTAGAGAAAATAAAGATTGAAAAAAAGCAAAAAAAATGGTATTATTAAAGCAAAACTAATTTAATTATAAGGTGGAAGAAAATAATAAAATTAAATATATTATAGTTTACCTGTTTTAGAATTTAATGGAAGTATCAGCATCAGTTTAACAGTTTTTCAGCATATTAAAATACAGGGTTTATTACTATAATGAAAAAATTAACAGTAGAGGAGTAATAATATGAGTAATGAAGTTAAAAATTCAGAAAAGAAATCGAAATCAATAATGAGAAATTCCAAAGCATTCAGATATTCGAGAAACTTAATGTTTATAGTAGGAGCAATGGGTGTAACTACAGGAGTGCTTTTGTCAAATACCGGGAAAGTGAAGGCAAATGACAAGAATAATGATGATAATTTAAATAATACTGTTGATGAAACTCAATCTATGCTGAAAAAAATGAGAAATCGAAATAAGATGTACATCAGAGGTGCAAACTTAGAGCTGATTCAATTAATGGAACAGGGAGATCAGATTATAAAATCACCTTGGAGTTCATGGCAATTTGGGATGAACTTTTTTTCTAATGCAAATATCGTTTCTGAAGGTTATGGAGATAAACAGGAAAAATATACATACAATGGACTATATTTCAGAAATAACTGGAAAATGAAAAATGCACTAGCCACTTCAGACTCGATGGGAGTTATGGGTCTTCCGATAACTCCGGGGAATGATTCCCTGACTTCATGGAGAAGTGCAACTGGAAATGTCTATTCAGAAATGAATTTTGATACTAGTAATGGTTCATCGGTAAATGGAGAAATCAGATGGGGACTGGTAGAGTTAAGAAAAATTCAGGAACCTCTTAATGAAGTTGAAATACTTGCGAGAATTTCTCCAAAAGAAGTAAAAAAGGAAGCTGTGTCGCTAAATGTGGCTGAGCCGACTGTTGAAATAATAGAGGCACCTGTTATCAATCCGCAGGTAAACGAACCGCTTACAGCGCCTGTTATTACAATACCAGAAGTGAGTGTGAATGTAACTCCTATACAACCTAGTGTTAGTGTAAGTGTAGAAGCCCCTGCATTAAATCCTCTGGTAATATCTTCACCACCTGTAGTTGTAGCTCCAACAGTTAATCCACCTCAACCAACACCAGTTGAGTTTACAATATCTCCAGCTGGAGATGCTAAGAAAAAAAATACAATATGGCAGTCGAACTGGGGTAATACAATAAATGTAACAGAACTAAAAAACAGAGATTACGTTACTTTAAATAGTGTCAGTGGTAATATACCAGTTTCTGCTACATTTAATGTAAATGCTGATGACAATAGAGCTCTGGTAATAGATGAAGCTAATCCAGGAGGAACTGTTAATTTTAGTGGAACTATAAATTTGAAGAAAAATAAAAACGTAGGAATTGACTTGCAGGGAACACATAACGGTTCAGCTACAGCTCCGTCAATACTGAAAGTTATCAATACAGGAACAATAACAGGTCATAAAAAAGATGGAAATACTCCAAATGCAAATCATATTGCGTTTGGATTTAACAATGCTGATGCTTCTAATAATACTACAATGACTCATATGATTAATAGAAATGTAATAACTTTAGAAGCAAAGGAAAGTGCAGGATTTCAATTAAAACCGGAAGACCCTCATAACTGGACACCTGGAGGACCTAATGCATGGCAGAGAGCCCCGTTACATATACATTCGGCTGACCCAAAAAATACTAGAGCTAGAATTTTAATGAAGGCAGACAATGAAAAAAAATTGAATATAGGAGGAATAGGAAGTTTTGGAATGCTTACTATTTTTAACAAAGGAGTTCCTCAGAAATTTTTTGATGAAAATCCGTTGCTCTATGAAAATCTTCTGTCAGAAAGAATATATGGAGGAGCTAGAGTACTGCCTGGAGGAGAATTGGGACGTTCTGCCGTAAGAGGTACTGATGATGCAAATGTAAGTGGAATGTATAATAGAAATGGTGCAGAAATTAATATTTCAGGAGATAAAAGTGTAGGGATAGGACTGCTTCAGGAAATACAGGAAGTAAAAGTTGCGGGAAGTATTAATATAGGCCTTCCTTCAATGGGTGCACAGGAAGATAATATTTCTAATGTTACAGGAAATAATATCAGTAAAGTTGAAGAAGCAATAGGTGTATTTGCAGGTGTTCCAACTAGACCTCTTCTTAAAGGTGAAACAGATAGTATGGGAAATATACTGACTACCGAAGATATTGTTGGGACAAAAACAGTCGAACTTAATGGAACTATTAATTTAGGGGATAAAGCTGAAAATAGTATAGGAGCATTGGTTGGAGATAGGGAAGATACATTAAATAATGGATATTTATGGGATGAAACTCAAAATCCAAAACAGACAGATTATACTATTCAGGCACGTAAACTTAAACGTTCAGGAGATATAACTGCAAATTCAGATTCTAAAATAAATGTAGGAGGAAAAAATAACTACGGTTTCGTAGTAAATAATTCTGCCTATTATTCAGTATTTGATGCTACACATGTAGATCGTTTAAAACAAGGATTTGATAAAGAAAAACATGGTATAGGGATTAATGCAGGAAAGATTTTTGTTACTGGAGAAGAAAGTATAGGTTTTGCCATGTTAAAGGGAGGAAACTCTGAAAATAAAGGTACAATAAGTGTAGAAGGATTAGCGAAGAAAGCTATAGGGGTTTATGGAGAAAAGGATGTATTTACTAACACAAATATCATTCAGGTTATTTCTGATAATACTTCAGAAAGTAAAGGAATTGTAATAAATGGAGATATAAACAATGCAGGAAATCCATTTCACTTTATCAATACAGGAAAAATTTTTATAAATGTTGCTGATTCTCTTGATTCAACAGGAGCACCTAATACTAATTTAAATGGTAAAGGAAACATAGGGGTATATGCTCAAGGAAAGTATATATTTGACTATAAAACAGGCTCATCTATGAAAGTAGGTTCAAATGCTATAGGATTTTATGTAAATGATAATACTGGAACAGTAAATGTAAATGCGCCGGTTATATTATCAGATTCAGTATCATCTTCAACACCTGCTTTAAATGGAACAACAATAGGATTTTACTCTGATGGAAATGCAAATGTCAATTTTGGAACAGGCTCAAAGTTAACTATTGGAGAAAAGGCAGTAGGAATATACTCAGCAGACTCTAAAAAGTTAAGTGATACCTTCAAGATAAAAAATAGTGAACTATTAGAAGTAGAATTGGGGAAAAACTCAGCTTTTGCACTTGTGAGTGGGAACCGTAATGCTGGAAGTCCTGTATTAAGTAAGTTTCTTAATATTAACGAAAATCCGGCAGGAAATGGAATAAAAATAAGTAGTTTTGGAGAAGGGGCAACTCTAGTTTACTCTAACAATGGAGGAAAAGCGATTTTAGGAGAAGGAGCTGCAGATGCATTTTCTATAAGTAATGGATTAAATAAATCGACTTCTATTTTATCAGCAAGCGGTATTGACTCCAATAATAATAAATCTGTTGTTGGAATTGCTCAAAATTTTACTTTGACAACAAATACAAAAGTTGCTTTGTCATCTTCAGACTCTGCAGAAGCAATAAATGAAGGAAAAATAATTTCTACAAGATCAGTGGATAACTTAGGAATACCAGATAGTGGAGTTGGTATTTATGCCAATAAATCAACTGGTGAGAATGCCTCAACTGGAATAATTGAAATGCCTACAGAAGGAGCTGTAGGGATATTTGGAGAATCAAATTCTACTTTGAAAAATTCAGGGAAAATAAATACTAAGGAGAAAAAATCTGTAGGAATCTATGCAAAAGATTCAAATGTGACCCAAAGTGGAACTGGAACTAATGGAATTTACGTAGATAAGGAATCATCAGCAGGAATATTCTCTGAAATAACATTAAATACAGCAGTTACACCGAATGTAACAATTGCAGATGCTGATAAAACAGTAACTAATACAGGTTATATAAAAATTTTAGGAGAAAATTCAGCGGGAATATTTGGAAAATTAAATGCAAATACAGATAAAAAGCTTCTTATAAACAATAGTGGAGAAATAGAAGTTATAAATAAAAATTCAGCAGGAATATTTGCAGACAATCTATTAACTATAGCATCTCCTGTAGGTGAGTTAAATATAAACAATACAGGAGGAACGATAAATTTAAAAAATATTGAATCAGTAGGTATATATGCTTCTAAGTCAACAGTTTCAGGAGTAGGAAAAATTACTTTAGATAATGCTGCCAATAAGTCGATAGGTGTATATGCCGCTGCAGGAAGTGCAATAACTACAACTACAGCAGAAATTGATCTTGGTAAGGGAACAGACCAGAATAGAGTTGCTTACTATGTCAAAAATAAGGATACATCCTTAACAGGAACTAATATAGGTGAGATATCAGGATATGGAGTAGGAGTATATCTGGAAGGTACATCTGCAACAGATGTTGCGGAATTAAATGCAAGTTCAACTTCTTTGAAATATAAAACAGCAGCTAGTTCAGGAGATGGTATTATTGGTTTATATTTAAGTGGAAATACAAAAATTTCAGACTATACTGGTCCAATAACAGTAGGAAAAACAGTTGAAGATAATGGTACAAAATATGCAATAGGAATATATGCAAAAAATCAAGGAACATCTACTTCCGCATACACTATAAAAACTCCTATTACAACAGGTGAAAAAGGAATAGGAATTTTTGCAGCTGATAAGAGTATCATACAATACAATAATGGTACAATAGATGTTGGAGCAAATGGAATAGGAATTTATGTACAGAAACAGACTTCTGCAAATACAACTATAGAGAGTAAAGTTGAACTGGGAACAGGTGCTGATAAACCAACAATTAACCTTGCAGAAGGTAGTGTAGCGGCTATTGTTGGGGAAAATGCCCACTTTGATGGAGGAAATGCTACTATTAGCTTAAGTGGTTCAGGAGTAGGAGTATACGGATTGAAAGGTTCTGTAATTAACGTTGGAAACTGGACTTTTAACAATAACGGACATTCAGCAGAAGAAATTAGAACTAAAGAAGGAATAGCGGCAATAGATAATCCTTCGGTTGATAAAGATTTGAAACCAGGGATGGTACTTTCTCATGTTATAAATGGAGAAACTTATATTGTCAGTGGAAAAACAGTTAAGAGTATAGCAGACGGCTCACATGCTGCAGGAAAGAATATAGGACTGATGGCTGAAGGAATAAAAAATCCATCAGGAACAACTTGGACACAAGGAAATTATGAAATTGTAAATCAGGGAACAATTGATTTTACAGCAGGAATAAAATCAACTGCCCTTTATGCGGCATCAGCAAGAGTAAAAAATGGCGGAACAATTAAAATGGGAGCTCAGTCAACAGGAATTTATGGAATATACAGAAGTGATTCTCCACATTATTATGGAGGTTCTTCAGCTGATAATAAACTTACAGTGGAATCAACAGCAAATTCAATGATGGAACTTGGACAGGAATCAGTAGGGGTATATCTGAAGAATGCATCAACAGGCATAAATCTGGATGGTAAAATAACAAGTTCAGCAGGTGCAACAAAGAATGTCGGTATATACATGATAAACGAAGCTGGAACACAGCCTGATCAAGGACAGGTACTGACAGGAATGGTAAACGGAAGTAATTCAGAAATAACCCTTGGAGATGGTTCAGTAGGACTTTACAGCAGAGGAAAAGGAAGTGCTGCAGCTGATAGAAATACAGTGACAAATAACGGAAAAATAACAGTTGGAAAGAAAATAGCAGGAGCACCTTCTGTGGGAATATATGCTGAAAATACTAATCTTTCTACAGGTACATCATCAGATGTAACAGTAGGAGAAGATGGTATAGCTTTTTATGGAAAAAATTCAGAAATTACAGCAAATGGAACAGTTAATTTCAATAATAAAGGTGTACTTGCCTATCTTGAGAATTCAAAATTTGTTTCCCATTTAGGTAATATATCACCAACTCAGAATACAATGCTTTATCTGAAAAACAGTACTGCTCAAATGTATGGAGCAGGAACAAAAGTTGATATGACCGTAGCGGATGGTTATACTGGTGCATATGTTGAAGGAAATTCAAGCCTGACAGGAGTTAAGACAATCAATCTTGGAAGAAATTCAAATGGAATATTCCTTAAGGATGCAGTATTTACATCAGAAATAGAAGAAATAACAGGAACACAGGAAAATGCAAAGGGAATTTTAGGAATAGATTCCAGCTTGACAAATAAAACTAAAATAAGTTTAAGTGGAGATAATTCAATAGGAATATATTCAAATGCAGACAGCACAAAGACAGTAGTAAATGAAGGAAATTTAGTATTGTCAGGTAAGAAGACACTGGGAGTATTCCTGAAAGGAGACCAGTCGTTTGAAAATAAGGCAGATATTTCGATAGCTGATTCTGCAGATTCACAGAATCCTGTTATTGGAGTATACACTTCAAGTGGAACATCACCGATTACTTTGACAAGTGGAAATATAGAAGTAGGTGTGAAATCAATAGGGGTATATTCAACAACAAATTCTCCGGTGACTATGACAGGAAGAAATCTTCATGTAAAAGATGAAGGTATGGGAATATATAAACAGAATGGAAGTGTTACACTGGGAGGAAATGTTGTAATAGACCCTCATACTTCGACTACGCCAAATACTGAACCTGTAGGAGTTTATGCAGTAAATGGAGTAACGGTAAATGACAGTGCCAATGTAACAGTGGGAGAAAAATCTTATGGATTTATTCTTAGCAATGATGATCCTTCTAAAGTAAATGTTTACACTAATACAGCAGGCTCAAATGTAACGCTAGGAAATGACAGCACATACCTGTATTCAGGTGGAAAGGCACAAATAACAAATAATAAGTACATAGCTACCGGAAATGCAGACCGTGTAATAGGATTCTACATTAAAGGAAACAGCACAGGAAGTGGAAATTTTGTAAATAACGGAGTACTGGACTTTTCTACAGGAAAAGGAAATATAGCAGTTTATGCACCAGGATCTGTAGCTACAAACAGTTCAACAGGAAAGATGTATGTTGGGGCGACAGACTATACAGACCCTTTAACTGGGAAAATATACAGCGATAAGAGCAGAATAGTATACGGAATAGGAATGGCAACAGACAATGGAGGTCATATTGCCAATGATGGAGAAATCCGTATATTTGGAGATAAGTCAATAGGAATGTATGGTTCAGGAGCTGGAACAGTTGTTGAAAACAGAGGTAATATACTTCTTGATGGAAGTAGAGCTGCATCTTCAGATAAAATAGAGTCAATGACAGGGGTATACGTTGATGAAGGAGCCAAGTTTGTAAATAAGGGAACTATTCAGACAACAGACTCATATGCCGGAAGAAATGGAATGGTAAATCCGAATGTAAGCGGCCTTGTAGGAGTAGCAGTGATGAATGGTTCAACTCTTGTAAACGAAGCCGGAGGAAAAATACTTATAGATGCAGATAATAGCTACGGAGTTGTAATAAGAGGTAAAAAGAATCCTGATGGTACAGTGCAGTACGCTATAATTAAAAACTACGGTGAAATAAAGGTAAGAGGAAAAGGAACATATGGAATAAGCTGGAAGGATGTTACGCCTGATCAAATAGCAGATTTGGAAAATCAGATAAACAGCAAGATAACATCAGATCCGAAAAGACAGGAAGTAAGAGGAGCAAGTGGAACGGATAAAGAATTTGAAGGCATAAAAATAAGCATAAAGAATGGAGAACCTGTTTTCTCTAGAAATGGAGTGCCTGTTTCAGATTCTGAAGTTGCAGAAATAAGTAAATTGATAGGAAAAGAATCCAACATTGGACTGTCAGATATTGGATTCTATGTGGACACTCTGGGAAGAACAAAACCAATAGACATAGACGGAGCTACACCACCTATAAACAGTCAGCTGATAATAGGAACAGAATATTCAGAAATGACAAATTCAAAATACTGGGTAGTCAAGGGAGATGTAATAAAACCATTCCTTGACCAGATAACAGGACGTAACTTTAAGCTTACATCACTTGCAGGTTCGCTGACATGGATGGCGACACCGATACTGGATTCATATGGTGAAATAACAGGAGTTGCCATGGCAAAAGTACCATATACATCATTTGTGAAGAAAACTGATAATGCATGGAACTTTACAGATGGATTGGAACAGAGATACGGTGTGAATTCTCTTGATTCTAGAGAAAAGCAGTTATTTAATAAGCTTAACAGTATAGGGAAAAATGAATCAGTACTTCTGACACAGGCATTTGATGAAATGATGGGACATCAGTATGCAAATATACAGCAGAGAACACATGGAACTGGAAAACTGATAGATAAGGAAATCACTCATTTATCTAAGGAATGGGAAACAAAATCTAGACAGTCAAATAAAATAAAAGTGTTCGGAATGAAAGACGGATACAGTACAGATACTGCAGGAATAATAGACTATACAAGCAATGCATACGGATTTGCATATCTGCATGAAAATGAAACTATTAAGTTAGGAAATGTATCAGGATGGTATGCAGGAGCAGTAACTAACAAATTCAAGTTCAAAGATATAGGAGGTTCGCAGGAAAATCAGACAATGCTGAAACTTGGAATTTTCAAGACAATGTCACCTTTGGCAGACCATAATGGAAATCTTCAGTGGACAATATCAGGTGAAGGATATGTTTCAAGAAGTGATATGCACAGAAAATATCTTGTAGTTGATGAAATCTTCAATGCAAAGTCAGACTATACAACTTATGGAGTTGCGGTTAAGAATGAACTTGGATACAACATAAGAACAAGCGAAAGAACAAGTATAAGACCATATGGAAGCTTAAAACTTGAATATGGAAGATTCAGTACAATCAAGGAAAAGTCAGGAGAAATGAGACTTGACATAAAAGGAAACGACTACTACTCAATAAGACCGGAAGTAGGAATTGAATTTAACTATAGACAACCGCTTGCAGTTAAGAGCATATTTACAGCCTCTTTAGGTTTAGGTTATGAAAATGAGTTTGGAAATGTGTTTGATGCTGGAAATAAAGGAAGAGTCTCATATACAACTGCTGACTGGTTTAATATAAGAGGAGAAAAGAAAAACCATAAAGGAAACTTTAAGGCAAATCTGAACTTCGGACTTGAAAATTCAAGAATGGGACTGACACTTAATACAGGATATGACAGTACAGGTAAGAATATTAAAGGTGGAGTTGGCTTCAGAGTGATTTACTAATTAAACAATGATAAGCTTAATAAGTTGATGGAAATGTGGATATAATTCACATTTCTATTGACTTTCAATAAAAAAACTATCTCAAAAGAATTTAACTATATTATTATATTGTTTCTAATATATATTCTTTTTTGATAGTTTTTTATTATTTCAATTTATTATTTCATTTTTTAACATTTTTTATCTTCTATAAATTCTTCATTTATATATTTCTGTATTTTTTCATTCAGAGGTTCACTGGAATCATTGTCTGAATTGACATTGTTTTCAGTATGGTGAGATTTATTGCTGTCAGATTTTTTCTCATCATCTTCATGAATTTCTGTAAAAATTTCCCTGAAAAAACCGATTTCAAGTTCACGTGAAAATACATTTTTAAGTATAATCATTACAACAGGTCCTATAAGGAATCCTATGACACCAAAAAATTTGAATCCTGAATACATTGAAATCAGTGTAACAAGCGGGTGTACCCCCAGATTCTGGCTTATAAGCTTAGGTTCAAGCATCTGACGGACAGAAAGAACCAGAAAATAAATGCCTAATAAAGCCAGTCCAAGTTTAATATCTCCAGTTGCAAATGATATCAAGCTCCATGGCAGGAGTACAGCACCGGCTCCCAGTATTGGAAGGGCATCAATAATACAGATTATAATTGAAAAAATTAACGGATACGGTAAATTAAATTTTAAAAATGACAATAAATTAAATGAAATAAGTAATTCAAAGAAACAGATTGTCATTAGTATAATCTGAGCCCTTATGTAGGAACCGAGTACATTAAACATTTCTCTTTTAATATTATATACCTTTTTTATCCATGTTTCCGGAAACTGCTGTTCCAGAAAAGTCATTATTTTCTTCTTGTCCAGACTTATAAAAAAAGTTGACAGTATTGTAATACAGATATAAAGTATTATTGTAGGTATTGATGTAATAAAATTTATAAGGCTGTTTATAAAGGAGCCAAGTTTTGACGTTCCCATTCTAATAAATCCGTTAATGGAACTTTTTACCTGTTCATCAAATCCTTCAGGAAAATATCCTAGAAGAGAGTAAACTCTATCTATTGTATGATTCCACAAGCTCTGAAAATCTTTAGAATATTTATTAAGATTTATGGAAAGTTTGTAGATTTCCCCTGAAAGCCTTAAGGCGGAAAGACTTATAAAAGCTAAAAATATTACAAGAAATAGAATTATCGACACTATGGTTGCAATTTTCTGTGAAAATTGCAGTTTTTTCTGTAGAAACCTTGAAAATGGCTGAGTCAATATGGAAAAAAACAGAGCCAGTGTAAAAGGAAACAGAAAAATTCCCAGTTTAAAAAGCAGATATACTACAATAAGTACAAGTACTATATATAAAATAAAATATAATTTCTTAAAATCAAATCTTTTATAATTTGCCATAAAATCTCCTTTGAATATTTAAATACATAAACATTATAAACCAAAACGTATAAATTGTAAACTTAATTTATTTGTAAGTAGAAAAAGCTTGAGTTGAAAAATTTAAATTAAAAAAACAAAAATGACACAATTTTGACAAAATTCTTTGTTAATATCATAAATAATAAGAAGCTTGATTAGAAAAATTAAAAATGAAATAGCTAAAAAAGGTTATTCTAAGATAGAAGGTATAAAATAATGTAACTTATCTATAAGAAAGGAGTATAGAATGTTAAAGGTAATTCCTGATATAAAGAGTAGGAAGCTGCAGTTATTTTTCCTATTTTTTATAAGTGCTTTAAATTATGGAATGAATTTGGATAATGCAATTTCAGAATATGAAAAAAAATCCTATACTACGAAAATAAATGAAGCCAATTTGAAAACATATGATATTAAGGATAAAGTTCTGAAAAAAGGTTCCTGGAATGAAGTCTCCATCTCTTCCCAAAACACATATGAAAATAGCCATACATATGATGGAATAAGCACAGACAATACTGTAAAATATGGATTATTTTATTATAAAAATACTTATAATATAACAAATAGGGAAATGACCGAGAATAAAATTGGTGTTTCGAAAGTGTTAAATGACTATGCAAAATATGGTGACAATAAATACAACAAAAAAATAAATAACATTCAGAGAGATATTCAGAAAATAAATAATGAGACAACAAAAAATTCTGAAATAAGAGATCTGATAGACCTTTATAAAAACTATAAGAGCAAGGAAAAGGAAATAGCTCAGGAAGCTCTTGCACTTGATGACAAAAAAAAGGATTATGCAATACAGTCTAAAAAATATGAAGTTGGAACAGCTGCAAAATATGATTTTGATTTAGCTAGGACAGAATATGAAACTTCCCAGTTAAAGTATGAAAATCTACAGAGGGAACTGAAAATTCTGAAGGAAAAATTTATGATTTATAATGTGGCAATTCCTGAAAATGAAAAATTTGAAGATATAAAAAAAGTTGAGCTGAAAAATGAAGATTTTTATAGGTTAAGATTGTCAGAAGCAGAAAAAATAGAACTCAATGAAACTTTGAATAATGAAAAACTGAAAAAAGAGACTTTTGATTATAAAATTCCAAAAATAACAGCAGATGCAGGATATTCATTAAAAAATAAATCTTTTACTGTAGGAGTGGGGATAACAAAAACTTTTAAACAGTATAATGATACAATTGAAGACCTGAAAAATGAATCGGAGAAGCTTAAACTGGAATATGAGCAGAAGAAAAATGAAATATTATCAAATGTAGGTCAGGAAATGTTAAATTATACTACTTATCAGACAAATGAACTGATCAGTAAAAAAAATATGGATATAGCCAAGGAAAATTATACAATATATGCTAAAAAATATGAGCTTGGGACAGATACATATGAAAATTATGTTGAAAAAAGAAATGCCTATAACAAAGCTGTCATAGACTATGAAGTGGCTAAAAACGAATTGGCTGCATATACTAGAAAAATAAAATATTATAAATAATGAAAAAGGAGATTTCCATGAAAAAAGGAATATTATTCTTATCCCTGTTTCTGGTTTTTCTGCTTTCATGCGGTAAAAAGACAGAAGTCAAGGAATATGAGGTTGTGAAGGTGGAAAGGGGAGACATATCACTTTCTACTGAGAAAACGGGACAGGTTGTTTCAGATAATGAAATTTCAGTTTATACGACTTCAAGTCAGAGAGTACAGAAAGTATTTTTCAAAAAAGGTGATAATGTAAAAAAAGGTGATGTGGTTGTTACATTCTATCCTGTGGATAAAAATGAAACTTTAAGAAAAATACAGATAAAATCACTTGAAGTTGAACAGAAAAGAAGAGATTTGAGAAATGCAAGCGAACTTTTTAAGGTTGGAGGAGCTTCAAAAGTATCTGTTGATGATGCAAGAATTGCTTTAGAAACTTCCAAACTTGAGCTGTCTACATTGCAGGAAGATTTATCTTTAATAAAGGATCAGATAGTAAGTCCGGTTGATGGTGTAATTACTGAAATGACAGCAGATGAAAACTATAAAGTAAATACTGAAACTACACTTTTTAAAGTATCTGATACAAAAAATATGAAGGTGGAAGTGAGCCTTTCAGACTCCCAGATAAAAAATGTTGCAGTAGGACAGAGGGTAGAAATAACATCGGATTCATTACCTAATGGAGAAAAGGTTGAGGGAGAGGTTACTGAGATATCTGGAGTTGCTACAAAAAGTACGAGCCTTGATGAAAGTAATACGGCAGTTACAATAAAATTTAATGATGCCAAAAGCTTGAGACCTGGAGCTACAATTAATGCTGTGATTTTCTATAAGGAAAGTAAAAATGTAATAAAAGTACCTTATAGTGCAGTTATGAATGAAAATGGTAAATTTTATGTGTTTACAGTGGATAATAGCAGTAAAGTGACAAAGAAGGAAGTACAGATTGGAACAAATGATGATTCGTATTATGAAATATCATCGGGACTGTCAGAAGGAGATAGAATAATTTCAGTAATTGATGAAGCCCTAAAAGATGGTGAAAAAATAAAAATAATGGATTCTTCAAAAAGTAATGGTAATAATGCTAATGTTAAAAGTAATAAGAAAAAAGGTAAAGGAGGAGGTCCCGGAGGACCGCCAATGTAGGAAACACGAATTATATGAATTAGAGGTAAATCTTTATGATAGACGTAAGCGATATAGTAAAAACATATAAAACAGGACATTTGGAACTGACAGTATTAAAAGGTCTTAATCTTTCTGTGAAGGAAGGTGAGTATGTGGCCTTTATGGGACCTTCAGGAAGTGGGAAGTCCACTCTTATGAATATTCTGGGATGTCTGGATAGCCTGACATCAGGAAAGTATGTTCTTGATAACCAGGATGTATCAACCATAAAAGGAGATGCACTTGCTGAAGTTAGAAATAAGAAAATAGGGTTTGTCTTTCAGACATTTAATCTTCTTCCTAAAATGACCGCAGTTGAAAACGTAGCTCTTCCGGCACTTTATGCTGGAGTGAAAAAGAATGAAAGGGTAAAGAGGGCAATAGAAGCACTTGAAAGCGTTGGACTTGGAGAAAGAATACATCATAAACCCAGTGAAATGTCAGGAGGTCAGAGACAGAGGGTAGCAATAGCGAGGGCAATAATAAACAATCCTAGAATTCTTTTAGCAGATGAGCCTACAGGAAATCTGGATTCAAAATCAGGAGAAGAGGTTCTGGAAATATTTAAAAAGTTAAATGATAATGGAACAACGATAGTAATGGTTACCCATGAAGAAGATGTAGCGGAACATTGTAAAAGAATAATAAGATTAAAAGATGGTGTAATAGAAAAAGATGAAATTGTATATAATCGGAGGGGAGTATAAATGGATTTTTTTGAACTGTTAAAATTATCTGTATCAAATCTGTTCAGCTATAAAGTACGTTCTTTCCTGACAATGTTAGGAATAATAATTGGAATAGCCGCAGTTATACTGATGTCCTCTCTTGGTGCAGGAATTAAGGAAAATATTACGGGTGATTTGAATAAACTTGGAGTGTCAAATTTTGAAATATCAATTGATACTTCGCCTGGGCAGACTTATAAAACAGATGATCTGCTTACATCAAAAGATATAGAAAAAATAAAAAGTATCGAAGGAGTTGAGGCAGTTACTCCTACCTCAAGCACCTTTGCCAGAATAAGTGTAAATGATAATACAAAAATGTTTCAAGGAACAGGAGTGACAGAGGACTATTTTAAAATATCAGATTATACGGTACTGAAAGGAAGAAAATTTTTACCCAGTGAATACAGAAAAGATGGAAAATATGTAATGATAGATCATATAACGGCAGAAGAACTATATCCTGGAGAAAATCCGATAGGAAAAAAACTTACTTTAAATTTCAGAAAAAATAGTCAGACTGTTACTGTTGTTGGAGTTTATAAAAATCCATATGCAAGTCTGGGTGGTGGAACTGAAGGTATGCCTGGAATGGGACTTTTGCCGAATAATTATCTTAACCATATAAATGGTAATGAACAGGATAAATATACTGCATTACAGGTAAAAGCAACAGATGCCAATGATATGAACAGGGTAATGGAAGTGGTTAAGCAGTCTTTTAAAACAAGAGGAAGTGACCCTGATATTTATAATGTATCTTCTACAAGCCAAGGACTTGATGAATTCAATAATATTTTGAATATGTTATCACTGTTTATAAGCGGAGTTGCCGCTATTTCCCTTTTTGTAGGTGGAATAGGAGTTATGAATATAATGCTTGTAAGTGTTACTGAAAGAATTAGGGAGGTTGGTCTTCGTAAGGCAATAGGAGCAAAAACAATGCATATTCTTGTACAATTTTTAATTGAAGCGATAATTCTTACATTTTTTGGAGGTATAATTGGAGCGGTAATAGGATATTTACTGGCACTTCTCATAGGAATTTTTGTTGGTGCGGCACCTATCCTGAGTCCTGTAGTTGTATTTGTATGTATCTTTGTTTCAACAATGATTGGACTTGTGTTCGGAGTTTATCCGGCAAAAAAAGCTGCGGCTCTGGAGCCTATGGAGGCATTAAGGGTGGATTAAAAATTAAATATTTATATAAAATTACAGGAAAAGTATATTTGTGATATAGAATATATTTTCCTGTATTTTTATTTGTGAGGAAATTAAATCTATTTTTAATCAAAGAAATTGAGAAAATAATAATTTAAATATTGAAATGCTATATTTTATCTATATGTAAAACGGTTTCTAAATTTATTTTGTATTTTTACTCTTGATTTTAGAAAAAAACAAGGTATACTCATACTAAGAAAGTTATGTAAGCGGTTACATTTTGAAAGTTAAATTATATAATAGGAGGTGATAAAATGAAAAAAGCACTTGTAATAGGAAGTTTGAACATGGATATGACTGTAAAGGTGGAAAAATTACCTAAATTAGGTGAAACAATTTTTGGAAATGAATTTTATGAAAGTTGTGGAGGAA
>ERZ772764.108-NODE-108-length-57060-cov-6.142549_pt1 | contig 57060 bp, 52 predicted proteins | sample MGYA00512163_ERZ772764 | MGnify/ENA primary metagenome ERZ772764 (study PRJEB29015, sample SAMEA2737903) | human oral metagenome | biome: human oral; feature: human-associated habitat; material: dental | place: China | collected 2094 ... | reverse complement strand
CAATTTCTACCTGGTCGCGGGCAGCCTTGGTTTCTTGCAGGCATAAGATATCCGGATCGTAGGTTTGCAGGAAGCTGGCAAACTCACCCTTATTGATGACGGCGCGGATGCCATTGACGTTCCAGGAAAAGAGTCTCATAAGCTTATTGTAGCGGGTTTTTGGCGATAAAAATAGCCCCTAGGGCGAATGTGTACTAGTAAAAAACTTACTTCTCCAATATAACCAAAAACCACTCTTTCTATAAAATGAGTGGTTTTACTATTATTTGGCTTGGATAGCCGTCTATAAAGACTCTATCCATAGTATTTTTCTATGGATACACCGAGAATTTATACTCATCTCCTATCGTCGCCATAGCTTACGGGATTATTATAGCCGCCGTTCGGATCTGGAAAGCCATTATAGGTTTCATCGCACTCCTCTGCATCCGAACATCTACTCCAATGTCTACCACTCTCTTCTCTAAAAACATCTCGAATTTCTCTCGTCATCTTATCGCGTACAGCTGTACTTCCTAAACCAGCATCAATTCCCCTTAAAATTCTTAAGTTTTCTTCATGTTGTTCTGGAGTGATCTCGGTTGAATCTGGTTTATAGTCCACGCCTCCCACACGAAGTGACGATTCTCCAGGTAGTTCCTCGGTTGACATTAAAAGTTCTCCTTTGTCGTACAGTTATATTTTACCTGTCGTAGTTGTAACAAATATTTATATAATTGTCAAATTTTTGGATACGTCCATCATCTCCTAGGTTCCTCTTCCTTCAATTCTAGGTGCGGCCTTTTCATATTATAGTAGAGTAGCCAGTCAGCGAGAATACAATTGAAACTGGGGCTATGCCGCTACTTGATGTGCGCGGTATGTAAACATCGAGAGGAGCAGCCATAACGTTATGGCCGGCAATCCAAGCTATTTTGGCGAACTTATGGAACTCAGTAAAAAGTAGCCTATCTGGAATTTTTATGTTCTATCGCTTCCCTATAAAGCGCCAAATATTTTTCAGCCATTCGGTCGGGTGTGAGTTCTGGTGCAAGTTTAAGCGACGCCTGCCCCATTACTCGTCGTTTTTTCGGGTCGGCTGCCAGTTGCTGCATCGCGGCGGCAAAGTACTCAACTTCTGACCCGTCAGTCAAAATGCTATTGTCCTCGTTCACTCCAACTGTCAGCCGTGGATCGCAATAAATAATCGGCAGTCCAGCAGTCGCTGCCTCGCCGATGGTCATAGCTTGCGTGTCAAAACCGTAAGACGCTAAAACGAAAACATCCGCGTTAACTAACTCTTCGGCTACTTGATTAATGCCAGACATGTGCCCGCGGAAGATAATATTGTCATGTCCTTTTGCTAATTGGCGGAGTCTTCTAAGCTGATGCCCGCTGCCAGCAATGTGCAACTCTGAATTAGGAATATCAGCTTTTATGAAAGCGCGGATGATCGTATCAATGCGTTTTTCCGGCGCCAGGCGGCAAATGCTTAAAAAGCGGATAGTGTTATCGGAGTGGTGGCGCTTGGCTTGGCTAATGGCGCGGCTTAATTCAGGATTAATGCCAGTCGGTATGGTGCGGGACGGGATACTGAGATTACCGGCACATTCGGTAATTCGCTGTATCATGAAATCGGCTGGCGCGGTAAAGATGTCAACTCGCGATGCAACATTTGCCATGGAACGCCAATCAAATCGCGCTAGCAGCCTAGTAGCGTCGGGGCTTTTCGGTGCCAGATGAACTGGCTGATTATGCTGCTTCTTTGCGATAAGAGAAATTACTGGACTGATCAGAAATATATAAGCCAAAGATCCCCAGGCTGCCGTAAATGGCTGCGAGTCGTGAGATCCAGCCAGATTGCCATGAAACGTATGAACATGCGGGATGTTTTGCAGCTTGGCGATACGTGCTGCCAACGCCAGTCCGCCCCGCTCTGTTTGGCTGTGAATAATGTCGAATTGATGGCGGCGGCAGATTCTTCGGGCTGTTCGCTGACTCTGTCTAATAAAACATGACTGCGCTGGCATGCCCGATATGTATATCGACGGCATGACAATAGTCTCGCAGTTGGCTGGCTGTTCTAAATTATATTGCGGCGCTATAAGCGTTACTTCGTGACCCCGTCGGACCAGTTCGTTGATTTGTGTCTGAATCGATCGGGTAATGCCGCCCGAGGCTGGGTACATATCATCCGAAATCAAGGCAATACGCAGCGGATTGCTTGACTTAACCAGTTTGTCTTTGGATTTCATGTGTCGAATTATAATATAATGAGGCTAGCAAGTAAAACTTGGCCAGGCGATAGCCGCGGGTAGGGTTTAGGGTTGAATGTTTGTGGTGAAATACTATTGGTGTTTTAAGCAAGCAGTTTTATCCCTTAAGATTTCTGTCTGCCAATAACATCTTTATACAATTGTAAATATTTTTCAGCCATAATTCGTGACGATAATTCCGGGCATTTTTTGGTTGAACCGCGTGATAATTTTTCTTGCAATTCTTTATCGTTCGCTAGTTTTTTCATTCCTTCGCTGATAGCGTCTGTCGAAGGTGGTGTCATGAGACTGTTCGTTTCGTCTACGCCAACGTCCAATTGATCGTCGCAATATAAAATTGGCAAGCCTGCCGCTAGCGCTTCCAGAATAACCATCGGTTGATTGTCAAAATGATAAGAACTAAGCACGAAGACGTCAGAGCGTTTTAACTGCCTAGCGATTTCCTCCAGACTGTGAATTTGTCCGAGTAACTTAATATTTGGCGCGCCAGCAGCCTTTTCTTTTATTACTGGCATTTGTTTGCCATCGCCGATTATTACCAGTTCGCTATTCGGAATATTTGCCTTAATAAACGCATCAACCATAACGTCAATGCGTTTTTCGTCAGAAACTCTGCCGATGCTAATAAAGCGCGTAATTTCAGGATTTTTTTTGGCTTTAGTTTGGCGGATCAAGTTGTACAAATTTTCGTTATAACCGTTGGGAATATTGCGCTTATAGAATTCCTTATTTGGCGTGGTAGCTTGGATATATTCCAGCATGTATTTTGAAGGAGTAACGATTGCGTCAACCGCATTCCCCATCAACGCTTGCGATTGCCAGTAAGACTTGGATAGTTTGGACAACTTTTTTAATAGAGTATGCTGAGTTTTAACTGGTATTGTTTTTCTTTTTCGAATTCTGTGGAGAAGCAAAGCGACATAGCGGTAAGATGAAGTGGCGAATATCAGTGTAGGCAAAGAATAATAATCAATAGACCCTGCCATATTTGTGTGAAAAGTATGGACGTGCGGGATGTTTTGCAGCTTGGCGATACGTGCTGCCAAAATCAATGCGCCAGTATCAGTCTGGCTGTGAATAATGTCAAACCGATGATGCTTGCAGATGTTTTTAGCGGTTTTTTGGCTGTGTGACAATATCGTCGTATGCTTCAATGATCCCGGCGGTTGGATTGACTTTAAGGTAATATATTTGGCGTTGCCAGAAACGGAAAAGCCTTTTTTAGGAGCGATTAGTGTAACAGTTTGCCCCATCTTTGCCAGTTCGTTAATTTGCGATTGGATTGACCGGCTAACGCCGCTGGATGACGGATAAATATCGTCCAGAACTAACGCTATACTTAATGCTCTACTCCTGTCTGCCTGCTCTGATTGGTCAGATTTAACATCTGTCATGAATTTAGTATAATAGGTAAATGAATAAAATTCCAACTCTGAAGCAGATGTATACTGACTTAGGCTGCCAGGAAAAGATAGTCGACGGGGTTTGCTGGTTTGAGTGCAACACAAATGCAGATAAGGTGATAATTATTTCTCACGGCGTAACTGGCGGTAAGATTGATATGGTTCCGCTTTGTAAGAAGTATGTTAAATTGGGATTTGCGGTATATGCAGTGGATTTGCCGGGTCATGGCGGTTCGGTAATGCCGGAAGCTAACGACTATGACGATTTGACAATGTGGCTAACGAAAGTTTTGCGGGTAATTGACCGGAAGCCGGACGCGATAATTGGCAATTCGTTCTCTTCGTCAATAGTGTATCATGCGCTGCGTACCGGGAAAATTTCCAAAAGTACGAAAATTATTATGGCTTGTCCAACTCCAGATCAATCTCGTTTGGCTGATTTTTTACAAGGATTGTCCAGCCATTTGCCCAGTAAACTTGCTTGGGAAGTCTATAATACTAAACCTATTCAAAGGATTCGAATAGCGTCCGCGCTAAAAACTCGACCTCGGCGGGAAGATGCTTGGGTATGGCTTGTTGAGTCTGAGAGTGGTAAAAAATCTAGCCTGGCGCTTGAAGATTCCAATACTTTGACAACGATGCTATATGAGAAGAATCCTTATATTAAGGGTGTGTCTGACGATTATGATATCACTGTGATAATTGGTAGCAAAGACAATATTATTACGCCAAAGACGCGAGCAATAATGAAAGATTTGCTGCCAGCGGCAACATTTGTACTTGCTCCAGGAGCTGGGCATATCTTGCATTTTGAGGCCGTTGATAGCTATCCTGAACTTTAGACGTGGTATTTATGGTAAAATGGCTATATGAGGATAGCATTCTTTATTGATGACTACTTGCCGTCAGTGCATGGCGTGGCAACATCGACTTTGAACTATAAGCAGGCTTTGGAGTCACTTGGGCATGAGGTTTTTGTAGTAGCGCCGAAATGCGAGGGTTATGATGACCATGACGATCATGTAATTCGATTGCCGTCAGCCAAGGCTTATGTTTTTGATAAGCGTGAGATGGCGGTTATCTATCCCGGATTAGCTAGGCGGCTTGACGAATATCAGTTTGATATCGTGCACAGCCAAATGCAGTTCTATATGGGTGTGCTGGCGCACAGCGTGGCTAGGCGGCAGAATATACCGCATGTGACGACTATTCATACACTGTACACTGAATTGATTGACGATTATCCTTTTACAGTAGTTGCTGGTGTAGTCGCAGCAACAGTAGCGTTTCCGGTTGTTTTACGCACTAAACCGATTTTGCCGAAAGCTTCTCGCGAACAATTGCGTTCAATGAGTAAAAGCACGATACGAGACGTTATGTCGCGCCAGGGCTGGCGGCTAACGGCGGCGTTTGCTAATAAATGCGATGCTTGCATTTCGCCGTCGAAACATTTGGAGAAGATTTTAATTGAAGATGGCGGCTTGACGGTGCCATGCTATGTTTTCCCAAACGGTATCGACACCAAACGCTATAAGAAAGCGTCGGCGGCTGATTCGCCGATTGAAAAGCGTCCGGGTGAAAAGTTTATCATTTCGGTGGCGCGGCTAAGTCCAGAGAAGCGCCAGCGCACTCTCATTGAGGCCATGCCGCACATTCGCAGCAAAAAAGTTAAGTTAGTTTTGGTCGGCGGCGGTCCGTACGAGGAGGAATTGCGACAGCGCGTTGAGGAGTTAAATGTTGGCGATCGAGTAATTTTCGCCGGTATGCGTTCGGGCGACGAGGTGGCGTCGATGCTCAAACAAGCTGACGTGTTCTCGCTGGCGTCGTATCATTTTGACAACCAGCCAATGACTTTCCTAGAGGCAGCGGCTAGCGGCTTGCCGATTGTTTACTGCGACGAACGGATGACCGAGGCTTTGACTGAGCGCAACGCTGTCTTGACTGATGGCATTGAAGGTGAAGATTTCGCAAAAGTATTTAATGATTTGTTCGCGCACCCAGAGAAAATCGAGGAGTTGTCGCACGGCGCGTTGAAAGTAGCGAAGTCGCTTGACTCGGTAACGATGGCGAAGAAACTTGAGAAACTTTATCAAAGCCTGATTGAGACGCGGAAAAATTTGGAATAAGGAATAAATCTAGAGGTGCCGCCTTAAAAATTAGCGGTTGAGGTGCTGTTAAAGGTTATCTGGCTAATGAGATGTTATAGTAGAAGCTATGAGGATAGGGTTATTCACAGACACATATAGACCGTCTATCAATGGTATTGTTTATGTAGTCGAGTCGCTAAAGCGCGAGCTGGAGGCTTTAGGGCATGAGGTCTATGTTTTTTGTCCTGCGAAGTCTATTAGCCCATCTAAGCAGGCTGAGCTTCTTCATGAAGACGATAACAGCCGGGTTATCCGTTTTCGCTCAATTAAGGGCGCGTTTTTTGATGATTATGATACGTCAGTATTCTTCCCTCCAGTGGTGCAGCGTCAAATTGCTAATATGAATCTGGATGTTGTTCATATTTTTACTCCGTCGCAAATTGGACTGTTGGGTGTGAAAGCGGCGAAGAAAGATAATATACTGCTTGTCGCTCAGCACTGCACTGATCTGTATGAATTTGTTGATCACTATCCAGCGGTTCTGCCGGGAGCTTTGGCTTTGGTAGGAATTATTTTTCCACTATCTGTCAAATTGAATGGCCAGGATTTACTAGAGGTTGTCAAGCTGTATCGTCCGCGTAACGGCGTAACAAAATGGAACAAAGATATCATTGAGTGCTTTATTACGATTTTATATAGCAAGGCGGATGCTGTTATCGCGCTGTCGCGTAAAAGCCGCGACCAGTTGCAATCTTGGCAAACAGAAGATTACAGCTATAAGATCACCTTAATGCCAAATGGTGTTAACGCTTTACCAAGGCCGAAGACAGAGCGGATAAAAGAGTTTAGAGAACAATGGGGTTTGCGTAAAACTGATGAAGTATTTGGTTTTGTGGGGCGCTTAGGCGAGGAGAAGAATTTGCCGATTCTCATTGAGGCGTTTGACAAGTTTATCGCGTCAGCCCGGCCGAAGTCTAAGTTGTTGTTTGTCGGCGACTTTGAATATCGGGAAACTTTGGAAAAAATGGCCGCTGAAACGAATTTCGCGGATAGGATTATATTCACCGGAGCTATGCCGCGCGAAGATTTGGGCGTGGCATATGAAGTGATGAAGGTGTTTACTTTTCCATCGCTAAAAGACACTCAGGGCTGGGTTCTTCATGAAGCTGCGCACGCCGGCAAGCCAATTGTTATTATCGATACGGAAGTTTCCGAGGTCGTGAGGGATGGAATTAATGGCTATTTTGCAGAAAATACTCCAGAAAGCGTGGCTGAAAAAGTAATCTCAATTCTAAAAAGCCCGAAAAAACAGGCGGAATTTAGCGCTGAAAGTAAAAAGCTTGCCCGTAAATTTACCGAGCGTAGTCAAGTGAAGAAGCTTGAAAAACTCTACCAAAGACTGATTGAGACGCGGAAAAATTTGGAATAAGTCGAGGACAACGCCTTCAGAAAATGCCGGGATTCTCTGATAAATTTATCGGTTGGCGATGAGCCGCCTGGTTTCTCTATCCTGGTCGCGGCGCTTGATGGTCTCGCGCTTGTCGTAAGTTTTTTTGCCCTTGCCAAGGGCGATGATAATTTTGATAAATTTGCCGCCAGTCAATAATTTCGTTGGCACGATGGTCATGCCCTGCTTTTTTGCCTCGGTAAAGTTTGCTAATTGCCGCTTGCTGACTAATAATTTCCGCGCCGAAGTGTCGACGCTGCGGGTATTTGCTTGCCCGCGCTCGTTCAGCCGCAGCGAAAAACTGGCATTGTTCAGCCATAATTCGCCATTTTTCAAACTGACGAAAGCACCCTTCAATTGAACGTGCCCTTCCCTGGCGGCGCGTACTTCCATTCCTGTCAAAACCAGCCCGGCAATTATTTCCTCGCCCAGCTCATAGTCAAACCTGGCCCGGCGATTAACAATTGCAGGCGTATTGAGTTTTCTCGTTCTGGCGCTAGGTTTTTTAGCCATATGGTGATTATAACAGGTTTTAATGGTGTCTGCTGCTATGGCTGCGGTTTCGGTGCTAGAAAGTCATTGCTTAGATTTGAGTGTCTGCAGGAAGCCTTGTGGTATAGGCTGGCAGTCTGGCAAGCGGACCACAGTAATTCCTGATGGCGTCTGCTCGGTTGATGCTGAATTAGACTTGTGGGTTTTTGACGTTACCCCAGGAGACCTGCGGCGGTGCGTATGATCTCCTTTACTTTTGGCTCTGGCGCGCATGTCTGGCGACACTGCCAATCCTCCAAGCACTACATACAAATCCTTGCCTTCTAATCTTTCTGCCGCATATTCATTTAAGCTGTTTTCGGGCAGACCGATACCAGCGGTAGCGATCGGGATGTAGGGTTCGGCGCCGGATGATATAATCTGCCAGTACGTATGTCTATCTTTTTTGTTGTAACAAGCTTGAAGCAGTTCAGCTATTTCTCGTTTTTCTTTGGATAAAAGTTCGTTAGGGTCTTCAAATGTCAAACAGATAAGTTGTTCTGCGGCTTTTACTATTGTATGTAAACCGGTCACTCGAAAACGGAGTGTTTGTTGCGCTGATTCTATTGATTCTGGTTTTGGGAATATAGAATAGTGAAGTGATGGACATTCTTGTCTCTGTTTAATTATAGCGCGCAGTCCGTCCTTGGAGGTTTTTGTTGATAGGATCTCTGGTAATGCTTCCCTGACGCCTTCCGTTAGGCGTCCGCAAACTTCCTTCGGATTCTTGATAGGACGGTAAAAGGCTGGTTGACGTGCTAGTTTCATATAAATAAAGATGATAATAGTAAATTTATGAATTGTCAATGGTAATGCTCGGGTAATTTTTAGGCAGTACTGGGCGGTTCCGGGTCGGTGTTGTTTTCCGCGCTAGATTCCGGCTTGTTTTTTTCCAAATATCGTAGGGCGCATTTCGCTATGAGCCTAGAGTTTCGAAGAACTGGATGTCTAGAAAGCCCAATATTTCTTTCAAGTTCTTTGCGGACGCTCGGGGTGTTCAATGCTTCGGCCGCCTCGGAGTCAAGTGCTACTAGTGCCATTACCAATCTTCCTAACTCTATTGTGCAATTATTTCTGGGACTGTCATCTAATTTCTCGTGCGCTTTAGCTAATAATTTGGCAATGGTTTTGGCAGCTTCTTTTTTATCAATCTTTTCGTGTTGCGGATCACTGCTGTGCTCCTTTTCTTCTCCTGCGAGAACTTTACCAATTAGTTCGCTGGCTTGCTGGCGGAGACTGGTCGGTGTACTCGGAAACTCGATAATTTCTGCGTCTTGGGGTTGTTCTTCTAATGAGGTGTCCGAACCTTCATCGCCACTTTGTCTTCGGGGTGCGTCTGGTAACTCAACTATACGTGCGCTTGGGGTTTTGGAGATTGTTCTGGAGATTTCGGTTCATATTGTTTGAATAATGGAACGATCTTTGTATCTTGATGTTCTGGCGGCTTATCCATATCTTTTTATTATACTATATTTATTGCTAAATTACAATAGCGTTTGGAATTTTCCTCTGTTATAATAAAAGCGGATGATAGCCGATATTCACATCACCGAGAAGAGTTTTGGTAACAAGACGTTGATGCGCGACGTCAAGTTTAGCGTGGATGACGGCGAGAAGGTCGGCGTGGTCGGCCGCAATGGCGTCGGCAAGTCGACGCTGTTCGGGGTTTTGGCGGGCACGGACACTGATTATACCGGCGAGGTAATTTTTCGGCGCGGTATCACGGTGGCGAGTACGGCGCAGGAGCATCATGGTTTGGGCGATCAGACGGTGCTGAGCTATATCCTGGCGGGGCTGCCAGAATATGCGAGTTTAAAGAAAATTATTGATGAATATCCTGAAACCATGGGCGATAATATGCGTAAGATTGAGGAGTATACGCAGGCGCTAGAGCGATTTGACCAGAAAGGGTTTTATCAGATTGAGGAGAAGATTGCCCGAGAGCTTGATAATTTTCAGCTGAGCGGGTGCGGTGAGCGGCCGCTTGGTTCCCTGTCGGGCGGTCAGAAACGGCTGGTGGAGATTGTTAAAATTATGCATTCGGAGGCGCATTTGGCGCTGATTGATGAGCCGACCAACCATATGGATTATGTGGCCAAGCAGCAATTCATCGACTGGATGAGTTCGCAGCCGCGCCAGGCGATGTTGATCATCACCCACGACCGCGATGTGCTGGGCCGGGTGGATCGAATTATGGAGCTTAAAGACGGCCGAGCGGTCAGCTACCGTGGTAATTATGACGCCTACCTCAAGCAAAATGCTCGGGCGACGGCGGCGGGCATGAATAATTTTGAGCACATTGAAAAGCGGATAACTAACCTCAAGCAAAAGGCGTTGGATTATCAGCGTCTGAAAGAAAAGTCGCGAAATCCCGGTACCATCCAAAAGTTTAAGCGGCTGGAGAATGAAGCGCGGGCGGAATTGGTGGAACTATCAGAGATGGACAAGCCGACGTTTTGGATCGATAAGGAGTCAGCTGGGCAGCTCGATTATAAGTCAGCTGAGCGTTACGGCAAGTTCAAGGCGCGTAATATTCGGCTATCGATGAAGGATGCGGCTAGTCGTAGCCAGCACGTGCTGGTGCGGGTTGAGGATGCGGCAGTTGGCGTTGGTGAAAGGATGTTGTTTGAGGGGGTGAATATTGATTTGCGCGAGGGTGAGGCGGTGGAGCTGCGCGGCCGGAATGGCGCTGGCAAGACGACGTTGATTCGGATGTTGTTGGCAAGCGGTGATGTGGCTGCTCGGACTCAGGTTTTATCATCCGACTCGCAACAGGCTCGCCGCCGCCAAGCGGAAGCTGTCACTGATTCGTTGCAGGCTGCGGGACTCGCTTTGCTCAAACAGTCCTCGCCTGGGCAAGAATCACCGCCACCTTCCGCTGGGGCGTCTCTCATTGTTGCTCATTCAGATGATAAAATCCTGCCGACTACTGTATCGTTGTCTACTGATTCACCCCAGAGAGAGGCTAAGTATCTACAAAATAGTGCAGCAGAGCCTAGAGCGGCATCTCAGAAGAAATCTGAGATGCCGCTCGCACCCAACGCGTCGATTGCGACACCTCCTGCGCTGGAGGCTGTGAAATGTTCGCGAATAGCGGACGTTTCAGCCGAACGCTCGCGTAGTATCTCCGGTGGAGATACAAGCGAAAAGAGTACTCCAGCGCAGGAGCGTGGCGCTGGCGGTGGCTTTTCTGACGATGTCCGAGAGGCGATGGGCAAAGATATGAGTGAAGTGTGTGCTCTGGAGGAAAACGGTGGCGTACTTGCTGCCCCTATCCTCTACTCCGGTAATCTCTTCCTCGATCCGCAGGTGCGAGTGGGCGTGTATGAGCAAGAAATTGATGAGCGGTATTTGGCGGATCCGTTGGAGGCGGCGATTGAGAAGTTATATATTGGTCGCGACTTACCGATTTCTGATACCAAGATTCGCCAATTGTTAGCCGATTATCTGTTCACCGAGGCCGATCGGATGACGCCACTGGCACGTCTGTCGGGTGGTCAGAAAGCCCGCTTTCAGATCATTGCTATGCTGGCGAATGACCCGCAGCTGCTGATTTTAGATGAGCCGACCAACCACCTTGACCTGCCGAGCATTGAAGAACTGGAGACGGCGCTGGCGAAATATTCTGGCGCCATCCTCTACGTCAGTCACGACAATTATTTCCGCCAAGCAATTGGCGGCGAGGTGGTGCAAATTGGTGCGGTGTGAGTGATTAGATAAGCCAATTAAAATACCGCGAGAATAAAATCCCGCGGCATCTTAAGTCTCAAAAATTATTCGGCGATCAAACCGTTTTTCCGGAGCGCATCCTGAAGCTTCGGCCGGTCAAATCCCAGGATAATCTCGCCGCAAACATCGGTCACTGGCACGCCCTGGAAATTGCCGCCGTTTTTACTGAGCAATTCTTCCTTGGCGCTTGGATCAGCCTCGATGTCTTTCGCGACAAAATCGATGCCGAGTTTTTTCAGCCATTCCATCTCCGTATGGCAGAATGCACACCAGCTGGTGCTGTAGACGGTGACCTTAGCGCTTTGGTCGCTTGCCGCCGCGTTATCCTGGCTGTTTGTTTGACTGTCTGTCGTTGTTTTATCGTCGCTCATAAATTCCCTCCTTAGATATTTTATCTAAGTATAGCATATTGTTTATGGTTGGCGGTTAATGTACAATGAAATTATCGGGGTGCTACTTAGACGTTAAATGCCATCCCCTGCACCACTCGCATTGGTATATTTGCAGGTGTGTTCTTGGGTTAAGTAATTCTTGGGTTTTGGCGGCAGACTTGGCTTGTTTTTCAGAGGTAAAGCGGCGCTTTTGCCGGCATGCGGAATTGATAGCGACGCCTGGAGATTTTATTGGCACAGGCGGTGTTTTTTGGCGGTTTTTCGGATAATTTCGGCGCGGCATCTTGCCAAACAGTATAGCAGATTGATATATTAATAAGTAATGGCAAAAAAGACTTATGTTAAGACTGGCAAAAAAAGCGAGGCGGATGCATCTGTGTTGATGATGAAAACTGTTGCCGGAACGACGTGGCGAATGTTTGTGCCGGCGATCGGTTTTACGCTGGTTGGGTTGGCGGCTGATTATTGCTATGGGACGAAGCCGTGGCTGATGGTCGCCGGGATTGCACTGGGGTTTGCTGTGTCCTTTATCTTGGTGTGGCTGCAAGTTGCCAAGATTAAACGACAGGAGTCAAAGAATGATTAATTACATGGCGAACGCCGGACCGCACATTTCGGTGAAGGTTGATGAAGTTTTTAATGTGGCTGGCGTATCAATTACCAATTCGCATTTGGTGGGGATTCTGGGCTTGATCGTGCTGCTATGGCTGATGTTTAGGACGCGAGCAGCGGTTTTAGGTAAAAAGAAACATAACCTCGCGACGAGGCTGGTTCAGTGGACGTTTGACGGTTTATATGACACGGTTGGTCAAGTTATTCCTGATGAGAAATGGGCGCGAAAAGTAGCGCCGCTGTGTATTACTCTGTTCTTCTTTATTATCGCGCAGTATTGGCTGGGGCTTTTGCCGATTGTTGGTCCGATCACTATTGGCGAACATCACACTCCCCTGTTTCGCGGCGGCGTGGCGGATCTTAACATGACGTTTGGGCTGGCAATTGTGACAATTGTGGCAGCGCAAGTTTACGCCTTTAAATACCTGGGTTTTAAGGGGAATATGGGACGCTATTTCGTTAATCCACTGCGCGATCCAATTATGGCGTTTGTCGGTATCCTGGAGCTAGTGGCGGAATTCTCGCGAATGCTGGGTCTGAGTTTCCGCCTGTTTGGTAATGTGCTGGCCGGTGAAATTCTTCTGGCGGTTATTGCTTACATGACGAAATTTATGTCGCCAGTGGCGCTGCAGCCGTTTTATTTTTTTGAATTGTTTATCGGCGGCATTCAGGCATATATTTTCTTTATGTTATCGACAGTGTTTATTTCCCTGGGGCTGGCTCACCATGATTCGGATTCGCACGAGCCAATTGATGAAGTTCACTCCTCTACTGAAACTAAGAAATTAGCGGCGGCAGAAAGTGATTAAATTAGGTAACAATTAATTAAAGGAGAATATTAACAATGGAAGCATTAGCATTCACACTTACCTACGCAATCCCAGCGGCATTTGCAGCAACTGGTGCAGCAATCGTTGGTGCAGCTGCTATGAACGCTGCTGGCCGCAACCCAGAAAAAATCAACGATTTGCGCACTATGATGGTTCTTGGTATTTCCTTCATCGACGCGATCGCGATTATCGGTTTCGTGGCGGCAATCGTCGGCAAAGTTATGTAGTTTTCGGGAGTAAATTGTGGAGAAAATATTAACACAATTTGCCAGTTCTGGCGCTTCGGAAAAAGCCGACTTGCTTGGTTCGCTAGGAGTTGATTGGACACTGCTGGCTCTTCAGACGGTAGCATTTCTGATCTTGCTGTTTGTGCTGCGTAAATTTGTTTATCCGCCGATGATGGAGATGCTCATCAAGCGCGAGAAAGATTTGCGGGCGGCTGATCTGGCGGCGAAATCTGCTAAAGAAAATGCCGATAAAGCCGAAGAAATGACTGCTGAGATGATGCGAAAAGCTCGAGCGGAGGCTAATAAGATTGTGACGTCAGCTCGCGAAGAAGCGGCCGAAGCTATCGAGGATGCTACCAAAAAAGCGGCCGTTAAGTCCGAGGCTTTAATCAAAGAAGCGCACGATAAAATCGCTCAGGAAGTTGCGAATGCGAAGAAAGAATTGCATAACTCGACGCTGGAATTGGTGGCGGAGGCGACTGGCAAAGTTTTGGGCGAAAAGCTTGATGCTAAAAAGGATGCGAAGCTGATTTCAACAGCGCTGAAGGAGGCTGAGTAAATGCGGCTGATGTCCAGGCGAAAGTTGGCTAAGTATGCTGCCGAGCAACTGCTGGCGGGAAATGATGCGGTGCTAGAAGAGATTGCCGGGTTTTTGATTTATGAAAAGCATGAGCGAGAAGTCGAATTGTTGGCGCGGGATATTGAGGTGGAATTGGCTGAGCGTGGGACGGTTGTGGCGACGGTGGAAAGCGCAACACCGCTGGACGCGGCGACAAAGGATGCGATTAAACGACTACTATCATCTAACTCGGGCATGGAGTCGCTACCATCTGTAGAGGGTCGCTCTGCAGCCCGAGCGTCCAGAAAGGACGCCCGGAGCGAAGCCCGCGCACCCGAAACAGATGGTAGCGACCGTGCCACTCAGCATGTCGAACTTCCTGATACGGAAGTCCCGAGCGACCGCATCGCTCAGGTGCGCCTGCGCGAAATCATCCGTTCCGAGTTGATCGGTGGGGTGAAGATTACCACGCCGACTCAAGTGATGGACGCGACAATTGCCAAGAGATTAAACGACTTGCGGGCGAAGAAAATCTAGGAGGAAAAATGAGCAAGATTGATGTGACAGAACTAGCCAAAAGCCTGCGGGAAAAAATCGCGCAGTTGGAGGCGACGGAAGGATTAGAGGACGCTGGTGTGGTCATCCGCGTCGGCGACGGCGTGGCATGGGTGCACGGCCTCAGTAAAGCTGGCTACAGCGAAGTGCTAGAAATTGAAACTGATGGCGGCGTCGTGGAAGCGTTTGCCCTGAACTTGATGGAAGATGAAATCGGTGCGGTGATCCTTGGTGGTGAAGAAAAAGTCAAGGCTGGCGCCAGCGTCCGCCGCAAGGGTGCGGTGCTGGATGTGCCAGTTGGCGAGGAGCTGCTCGGCCGGGTGGTTGACCCGCTGGGTCGGCCGCTCGATGGCGGACCAGCCATCAAGACGAAGCAGCGCGGGTTGATTGAACGGCCAGCCATCGGCGTGATGGGCCGTAAGTCGGTGCATGAACCGCTGATGACCGGAATTATGTCGATTGACGCTATGTTCCCGATTGGTCGCGGCCAGCGCGAGCTGATCATCGGCGACCGTCAGACCGGCAAGACCGCCATTGCTATCGACACCATGATCAACCAGGCGCGGCAAAAGACCGGCGTGGTCAATGTTTACGTGGCGATTGGACAGAAATTATCAAAGATTGCACGGCTGGTTGACCGCTTGAAAGAAGAAGGCGTAATGGAACAAACCATCGTGGTGGCGACGAGCCCGTCGGACGCGGCTTCCCTGCTATACTTGGCGCCATATGCTGGTACGGCCATGGGTGAATATTTCCGCGATAACGGCGGCCACGCGCTGATGATTTATGATGATTTGACCAAGCACGCCGTGGCCTACCGCCAGATGTCATTGTTGCTGCGCCGTCCACCGGGACGCGAGGCGTATCCTGGTGATGTCTTCTATCTTCACTCTCGCCTACTGGAACGTTCAGCCAAGTTGTCAGACGAATTGGGCGCTGGTTCACTGACTGCCCTGCCAATCATCGAGACGCAGGCTGGCGACATCTCGGCCTACATTCCAACCAACGTGATTTCCATTACCGACGGTCAGATTTTCCTAGAAACCGATCTGTTCTACCAGGGTATTCGCCCAGCGATTTCTGCAGGCCTATCGGTCTCCCGCGTCGGTGGTGCTGCTCAGACGAAGGCGGTTAAATCAGTTGGTGGTAACTTGAAGCTCGGTCTTTCGCAGTTCCGTGAGTTGGCGTCGTTTGCCCAATTTGGTTCGGACCTGGATGACGCGACCAAGGCGCAAATCGACCGCGGTCAGCGATTGACTGAACTCTTGAAGCAGCCGCAATACCAGCCAATGAGTGTCTGGGAACAATTTGTCAGCATCCATGCAGTGACGAGCGGCGCGTTTGACGACGTGCCGGTTGCTAAGATCAAGGAAGCGCAGGCTACTCTGTTGACGCAGCTTTGGAAGAATAGCAAAGACGCCATGCGCGAACTGAACAAGGGCGCCAAGCCAACTGACGAGCAACTCCAGGTCATCGACGAGGCAACGCAGACGGCGGCGAAAGGATTTGGCGCGTGAAATTTAGACGAGATTCGCCTGATTTTGCGAAAGCTGCTAAATCCTACGGTGAAGCTATAGTTAGCGCGAACAATTTTCAGTTGGAAACGCGGGGTTACCTACCTAGTAAGCAAGATCTTTGGCGGTCTTGGAAATCGGTAGCTCGCCACTTTCGAAAGGAAATGAAAAGGCGAAATAAGCAGCGCAGAGGAGAGAAGAACTATGCCTAATACCCGCGCATTGAAAAATCGCATTCGCTCGGTGGATTCGACCAAGCAGATCACCAAGGCGATGCAGTTGGTGGCCGCCAGCAAAATGCGCCGCGCCCAAGAGGCGGACAAGGCGTCAGCTCCCTACACCATGGCGGCCGAGGAATTGCTGAGCTACCTAGCCAGCCAAGGTGCGACCGATAATCACCCACTGTTTAAGCGCCGTAAAATTGCTAAGCGCTTGATCATAGTCATCGCCAGCGACAAGGGTCTGGCAGGTGCGTATAACACCAATGTCTTGAAGAAGTATTTGGAGCTGCTGAAGCGTGATGACGAGTGCGGCATCGAGAACTTGACCTTGACCATCGGCCGCCGGGCTTCGCAATTTGCCTCGCGCCTGAAGGATACAAAGATTATCGGTACGTACGAGGATTTGCCAGATCAGCCGTCGGGACTCACCTTTCATACGATTTTGAACACTGCTATTAGCATGTTTGAGAATGGCGAGGTTGATGCGGTGACACTGGTGTACACGCGGTTTGTCAATAGCATGGTGCAGACAGCGGAGCTGTCGCGCTTGCTGCCGGCGGGCACTAAAGCCTTAATTGATCCGAGCGAGGTCTCGAATACGGTTTCTGATGCCAAGTACGAGCCGAGTATTCCAGAAGTACTGGACGCCGTGGCGAATCGTTTGACGGGCGCGCGATTATTGCAGGCGTTACTTGATGCTCGTGCTAGTGAGCACTCCATGCGGATGATGGCGATGAAAAATGCGACGGATAACGCGTCTGACCTGGTGGACGATCTGACTCTGGCGATGAACAAAGCCCGCCAGGGTGCGATCACTCAGGAGCTGGCAGAAATTTCCGGCGGCGTGGAGGCGATGAAGCAATGAGCGTGTACTTTGTGCGGCACGGCGAGAGCTTGGCTAATGTCAATGGCACGGCGGCCGGCGCAGAAGATGATTCTCCGTTGACCGAGAAAGGCCTATGCGATGCGCAGGCGGTGGCGCGAGAAATTATGAAGCGCATTACAGCTGGTGATCTGCATATCAATAAAATTGTCAGTTCCCCGCTGCAGCGAGCACGCCAGACCGCAGAGATTATCAACCACGAGGCTCTCGGCGACTTGCCCGTTGAGATTGATCAGCGTTGGCGCGAGCGCGGGATTGGCAAAGCTGCCGGAATGAAGCACGGCACGTGGTATCACCTCGAGGATGACCCGGCGGCGGGCGTCGAAACGCGGCAGGCTTTTTGTAAGCGCGTAGCTGAGGCTTACGATGAACTGGCGGGTCTTTCCGAGGACATTTTAGTCGTCTCGCATAATGGCGTATACCGAGCGCTGCAAACGTATATGCATAATGTCTCGCCAGAAAAGTTTGTCGAGATGCCAGGGCTTGGTAACGGTGAAATTGTTGAGATTACAAAACAAGGAGAATCAAATGAATAACACAACCCTATTCGTCAGCACTGTTGTCGTAAAAGACGGAAAGCTATTGGTTGTTCAAGAGGGCAAAGATAACTACGGGCAATTAGGTACATGGAATTTTCCGGCGGGGCATGTCGAGCCGGGCGAAGGTTTGGTGGAGGCGGCGGTACGCGAAGCGAAGGAAGAGTCTGGCTACACAGTTGCAATTGACGGTGTTCTGTCGGTGCTGTTGAAAAATACTGATTCTGGCAGGTCGCTGGTTGTGTTTTTTCTGGGACACATTGCCGATGATTCTCTTGTCGCGCGCGAAGAAGGAATCCAGCAGGTTGACTTCGTGACGTTAGAGGCTTTAGAAAAACTGAATTTGCGTTTTCCTGATGATATGATAGAACCAGCTCGTCGAGCGCTGTCGGGCAAAAGTTATCCGTTGGATGTGATTATGGATTATCAGGAGGCGTAGGCGTGGTATGAAAAGTGAGATTAATACAAAGGAAGTGCGGAGGAAAAATTGATGGCTGGAAAATCGCCAGAATTGAACAATCAGAGTTATCGAGAAAAGATTCCGGTCGTGCCTATGATTATAGATGAGGGTCTTGTTGTGATGGTTGGTGTTGATGGTGGCGGCAATCCTGACCCAAATGATTTTGCTGGTTACGATCCTAGCGAAGAGGATGTTTTGCAGGCGTGGAAGGATAAGCATGGCGGTTTGTCTCCGGACTCTGAATCCGTAGAAGAATTAAAGGCCTTTAGAGAACTTTGCGAAAGGACGCAGGAATATCACGCTCAATTGTCAGGCGAAGGAAGCAGCTCTGTTACCCTGGCGCACCGTAGGTTTTTTCCGCTAGTTACAGACCTTGACGAGGGTTATGAAGAATATCTTGCGGATTTTCCTGACGCGCCGGATGTGTATGGAATGAGGCGAAAAGGACTGCGTGGTCGTATACTTGCCCGAATTGTCCTGTTTACCTTTAGTGCTGGGATTGATTTTGGATTTAAGAGAAATAGAAGTCGATTATCTGATGTGCAAGAGGTAGCTGATCTAGCTTTTATTAATCCGGCAACGGGGCGAAAAGATACAAATTTACCTTATTCGCCAGAACGATATTATGATAACCAAGGAGGAACAGATGAGTAAAATATTAGGAAAAATTATTCAAATCGTGGGCGTGGTGGTCGATGTGGAGTTTCCACGCGACGCTAAATTGCCGGCAATTTATGACGCGTTGCATGTCAAGAACGGCAAAGAGACGCTGGTGCTGGAAGTAGCGCAGCACCTGGACGAGCACACCGTGCGGACGATCGCGCTGTCGTCGACTGACGGGTTGGCTCGCGGTGCGGACGTGGTGGCGACTGGTGCGCCGATTTCCGTGCCAGTGGGTGCCGAGACTCAGGGGCGCATGTTCAACGTGGTCGGTGAAGCTATTGACGAGAAACCGCAGCCAAAGGGTAAAACCGCGCCAATTCACCGCCCTGCTCCAGATCTTTCCGAACAGTCAAACAAGACGGAGATTTTGGAAACTGGAATTAAGGTCGTCGACCTGATTGCACCGCTCGCCAAAGGTGGTAAAGCCGGTCTATTTGCTGGTGCTGGTGTCGGTAAAACCGTCCTGATCACCGAGCTAATTAACAACATTGCCAAGTTCCACTCCGGTAACTCGGTCTTTGCTGGTGTTGGTGAGCGGACTCGCGAAGGAAATGACCTGTACTATGAGATGGAAGAAGCGGGCGTGCTAGACAAGACCTCACTGGTGTTTGGCCAGATGAATGAGCCGCCTGGAGCACGTTTGCGCGTGGCGCTGTCGGGTTTGGCGATGGCTGAAGCCTTTCGTGACGAGGGTAAGGACGTGCTGCTGTTTATCGACAATATTTATCGCTACACTCAGGCTGGTGCTGAGGTGTCGGCGCTGCTGGGCCGTTTGCCATCTGCCGTAGGTTATCAGCCAAACTTGCAGCAAGAAATGGGTGCTTTGCAGGAGCGCATTACTTCGACGAAAAAGGGTTCGATTACTTCTGTTCAAGCGGTCTACGTGCCAGCTGACGACTTGACCGACCCAGCGCCAGCGACGACCTTCGCCCACCTGGATGCGACCATCGTGATGAATCGTGCTTTGACGGAAATTGGTATCTACCCTGCCGTGGATGTGTTGGACTCCAGTTCTAACTCGCTCGATCCAGAAATCGTTGGTGAGGAACACTATCGGGTGGCGCGTGAGGTGCAGAGAGTATTGCAACAGTATAAGGAATTGCAGGACATTATCGCCATCCTTGGTATGGAAGAATTGTCAGACGACCAGAAGCAAATCGTTGCTCGGGCTCGCCGCATCCAGCGCTTCCTGGCGCAGCCGTTCCACGTGGCTGAGAAGTTTACTGGCAACCCAGGCGTGTACGTCAAGTTAGAGGACACCATCCGCGACGCTGCTGATATCTTGGCTGGTAAATACGACGACAAGCCAGAAAGCTGGTTCTACATGGTGCAAGGAACCTTGGCTGACCAGGTAGCTCGCGACGCTGAAAGCACAAAGCAACCAGAGGCAAAGAAGGACTAGCCTGATGAATTTGAAGCTGGTAACGCTCGGTGGTGTCAAGCTGGATGAAACGGTTTACTCGGTTACTATCCCGACGATTGACGGCGAGATTTCGGTGCTGCCGAGTCACGAACCGCTGGTGACGGTGGCGAGGGACGGCGTCATCACTGTCCGCCGCACCAAGGAGACGCAGGAAGAAGAATTCTTCGCTATCTCTGGCGGTGTGGTGGAAATTGATCAGACGGGCGTGCGGATCTTGGTTGACGAGGCTGATCATGGTGACGACATCATCGAGGCAGAAACCCAGGCGGCACTAGAGCGAGCCATCGCAGCACGCGACAACGCCGACGACCAAATAGAGCGCGAGAAAGCCAAACAACTCATCGACCGCCACTTAGTGCGGCTGAAGGTGGCTGATTTGCAGCGGCATAAGCGACGACGCTAATTACATCGCCACCAAGGGCCCTGACATCAGACTCCTTGGGCTATGTCTTGTTTGAGATTTTCGATCGACGTTTGCATAATACTAGCGGTATCGTGGGGAAATAGATTAGAGATATCTTCTTCGTATGGCTTAATAAAATGCTCAATGATAAGTTCGGGAATTAACATTTGCTGACCGTCATTATTGGATTGACCGCTCATTGAATAAACACAGCACTCAATATCTCGTCCGAATTGACCGATTGATGATGGGTCGTCTTTGTCTGTCGATAGAAATTTTTCAGTGTCAATACACCACGGTTCGGTATTGATAGTAAATGCAAAGTTCTTTATTTGTGCGTCGTTCATTGTATATGGCTCTGGGAGGCTGTGAAAATAGTGCATAGTAGAGAATGCAGTACGGGCGATAAGTCGCGCTTTTTCCTCAGGTAGTGTCGTTTCGCGGTATGCATCAACTAGACTGTCGCAACTACGCACGCCCTGTATGAAATCACTAATAACCGCCACCTCACCATTTTCGAGATGAGCAATGCCTCTTGGTTCAAAAGTGCGAATTGCTCGAGGATGTTGTAGGCTATTAATGGCTTGCATTGTGGTAATGTCTTTCACGGCTGTACGAGAGGTAAGATATGGCTTGATTGCCCAAGGCTGAGTTACGAGGGGTATGTCTGAGCAATACAATGTTGCGTCATAAAACCCAACCTTATTGATGCTGTTACGACGACCTTCTGCGTAATCATCACGAGGCGTTAGTTCTATGTCGAGCTGCTCTAACGGTATACCGAGTCGGTCGGTGCCTAATAGAGCGATACTCCCTCGAGGTAGTCGAGCCACCTGATTTGATAGATCACGCACATCACCAATGGCGATTGGTGTTGTGAGTGAATATCCTTCGAACTGGCGCATATTTTGTATTATATCATATAATCTATATTTTATCAAGCAATTTGCGTATAGCGCTAAGACTCTAATTAATACTAATCTAAATAGCGACGTCTTCCGTCGTCTCTTCTCTGTCTTCAGCGATGCCAAAAGTAACAGCCACGAATAGAGACAGAACTACTACAAACCCTGAGATAATGGCGATAGCTTTTGATGTTTCAAATGAAATAGCGTTATTTGTATACACGGATAAGGTTGAAAAGGTCTCTATGTCGCTAAAATCAGGCATTGCAAGGCCGCAGATAAATAATGAGATTGACATGACGATAAAGGAAACACGTACTATTGTGGTGAGATGGTCTTTTGATGCATGACGTTTTTTCATTTGTCGGGAGATGATTGCAACACAGATACAGCTAACGATAAGCGCCCACGGGCCAAGTAGTGCTAGTACCCAACCGCCGACGCCAGTAATGAATCCACGTGCGAGCGAGAACCAGATAGCACTTGCCCATAATGCTATGACGATCCATCTGTCTATAGTCTGTTGTTTTTGTAGTTTTTGTTTTTTTGTTGTCATGTCAATAAGTATAATGTGGACGATCGTTGTGTGCAAGTATTGATCGCACCTCGTCGGTCGTCTTAGTGTGCATTAGCTGGTCACGCAGTTCTTTGGCGCCGTCAAAGTCGCGGATGTAGATTTTGAAGAAGCGTTTGAGGGTTTCGTAGGGGCGGCCGAGGGTTGATTGGTAGTGGTCAAAGAGGTCAAGGTGGTAGTATAGTAAGGCAATCAGTTCAGTTTTACGATGGGCAGCTAGCCTATCCTCTGCTTCCTCGACTGAGGATAGTTCAACTGCCCTCCTAAAGCAAAACGGATCGCTGAAAATGCCCCGCCCGATCATGATACCGTTGAGGCCTGGGTGGGCTCTAAATAGTTCCTCGCCGTGGGTGCGGTCGCGGATGTCGCCGTTGATGGTTAGTAGGGTTTGCGGGGCGATGTCATCACGTAGTTTGATGATGTCGTCGATGAGTTCGTAATGGGCTGGGACTTTACTCATCTCCTTTTTGGTACGCAGGTGGATGGTCAGATTGACAATATCTTGCTGCAAGATAGTCGTCAGCCACTCGCGCCATTCGTCAACATACGTATAGCCCAGCCGTGTTTTCACACTAACTGGCAGCCCGGCAGTTTTGGCAGCGGCGATGGCGGCGACCGCTACGTCGGGTCGGCGAATCAGCGCTGCGCCTCCGCTTTTAATGGCGGATTTGGCGGGACAGCCCATGTTGATGTCGATGCCGTCAAAGCCGAGCTTGGCGCAATGGGTAGCAAATTGTTCCATATCACCTGGCTCGCCGCCCCAGATCTGGGCGACCAATGGATGTTCGTCGTCAGTTTTGATGAGCCGACCAGCGATGGCTTTGTCACCAGCGTGTACCCAGCCGGTGGCATTGGCAAACTCCGTGAAAAACACGTCGGGCGCGCCCGCCTGTTTCACGACATGACGAAACACCACGTCAGTGACGGCTTCCATGGGTGCCAAGATGAAAAACGGCTGCGGTAGATTGTCCCAAAATGATGTCATCTCTGTTATTTTACCATACAAAGGAGAAAACCCCTCACTCTCGCCATTGAGAATGAGGGGCGTTGGTGGGCTCAAGCGGTTCTGCTCGGAGTTGATCTCGACGGTGAGAAAAACTGCCACGAGTGAATCTCGCGAACCCGGGGAGGGAGAGATGACACGCCATTGTGCCATCTCAGTGGATGTGACGGGAGTCGAACCCGCGAGACGGTGGACTTCGAATGCCCTGTCTCCCAAGCCTGGCACACCTGACCACTCTGTGTTGAAAACATTGGTCTTCTCGATGTAGCGGTATACACCTGCTTTGTTTTGTTGTACGCCATTGGACCACAAAACAAAGATGAGAAGCCAATGAAACTCGGGTGGAGTGGCGGAAACACCCAAGTTTTTTCGCTTACATACGGCTTCACACGGGTGATGAGTCCGTGTGACTGCGCATGCAACCGCGACGGCGGACACAGCGGGACTCGAACCCGCACCCTCCCATTGCGTCGACACCGTTGTCGACGCGGGCGCTCTGCCGATTAGAGCTATATGTCCTGTGATTCTTTTCTGGCTGGGGAATCTGACCCAGTGGTGGGCGGACAGACGCCCTTTGCTGACCGTGGAGGTCAGCGGTTTCGGGGTCGCACAAACCCCGACTGTCTTTACGGGCTTGTTACACCATGAAGTGTCCGCAATAGGGGCACTTAAATTGCTTACCAGCGTCACTGGGGCGCCGGTAGGCAACGTGCCGATCCTTGCCATCACACGTCATGGTGGTGGTATACTCTCCATAACAACTGATAGATGCTACGGGGTAAGAAAAAAATACCAAGGGTCTCACCCCCTTCCCGCCGCGAGTTGCGGCATAGAAAAGAACTAACCCCCTTTCAGCCCATGCTTTTGTGCGAAGCATGACCAGGGTTTGATATCATTTGCGATATCTCACCAGGGTTAGCTCCACGAACAAAAGCTAATGAATATCATAACACGAACTGTAAAAAATAGCAACAATATATGGAAAATAATTACCTTTCCTCTGTTAATAAGTCCTTTTCGAACTGCACCATACCTTTATAGTCTGCGGAATACCCAGAGATGTCTGGCAGGTCCAGAGTGGTGATTTTTCGCCAGACGACGCCAATTAGTCGCGCAAAGTCAGTTAATTCCTCCTCGGAGAACGTGTCTTCCAGGCTGAGGATATCGCCAGTTTTTATGTCTGGCTCGACGAACTGCAAGCGGGCGCCGGTGAAGCTGAAATTGCCATAATCACGCGATGACTTGACCAAGAGTTGGTAGAACATCAACTGCTGGCGGTATTTGTGGAGCTTGATTTTTTCATAATCAGACGTGCCCTTCCAGGAGTGCGATGGTTTGCCAGTCTTGTAGTCGGTGACGTAGATAGTCTTCGTGGTTTTGTCTATATCGACCAGGTCCAGCTTTCCTGTCAGCTGCGCTTGGCCGACGAAGGAATTTTGGTTGGTAAAATTAAGTTCAGCCAGCTGTTGCTGGGTGAAGCCGCGTTGTTTGGCGTCCAGAAAAGCGGTCAGGACTGATTGCCCTTTTTCGGTGAATAGTTTGGTATCATCTGGCGATAGGTGTTGTGCTGCTAAGGTTTGAGCGTATAAGCGCATAATCTCTGGGCGTGGTGGCAAGTTTCCATCCACGACGAACCTATCGTGTAGTTGTTGTAGGCAGGTGTGGACAGCGGTTCCGTAGGCGGCGGATGGGCTTTTGGCTTGCGGAAAATGAAGCAAATTATTTAACAAAAATCCTTGAGGTCCGCCATGTGAGACGTCGAGGAAATTGTTCAGATGGGTGGCGGACAGTTTATAGTGTTGTAAGATTGGCGCCAAGATCTCCTGTAGGGTTGTGCCGTGTGGTTCAGTCAGTCTGGCGTGCCAGTCGGTGAGCAGCGTCTCGGTCGCGTCAGCAGTCTCAGAGGTATCAATGGTCGATGTATCTAGCTGTAGAGAGCTTAGGAAACTGGCGATCAAGTTGTCTTTGCCACCAGTGTCTGTGAGGCTGTGACTGATGTGTAGGGTTTGCTTGGCGCGAGTCATGGCGACGAAGAATAGACGCAGGCGCTCATCGTAGTTGTTGCCTGCTGGCTGGAGCTGTAGGTTGGCTGGATAGCGGATGAGCCGACTGCGCGTACGGACTTTCTCGCCCCACATGTTGTCAGTTGTGCCGATGATGAATACGTGTGGAAATTCCAAGCCCTTTGATTTGTGGGCGGTCATGAGATTGATTGAGCCTGATTTATGCTCGGCGGCTGGTCTGATGCTGGTGAGGCGAGTCTTGGTCAAATGATGAAGATCGATGAACTGGAGAAGCTGCGTCAAGGTTGGCGTTGCCTCAGTGTAATGGTCGCGTAATTTCTGGCGCAAGGTGCGCAGCGCTTCTAGGGTGGTGAGGTAGGCTTCTGGGTCTGACTGTAATTTGTCTGGTGAAAAGTAGTAGGTATAGAGGGCGCGGTTGGTGGCGGTTTCAGTGAGGCCTAGTAGCTCGTCGATGTGCTCTTCGAGCGTGAGGTTGGGAGTGTCTTTGGCTTGCTCTAGCAACCACTGAGCCAATGGCTCGAACGTTGTTTGAGCGAGCATGGCTTCCAGCCAGAACTGTCGATTGCGCCAGGCTGCCAGGCTCAATTTCCAGATGTCAGTGGCGGCAAAGTCAAATGCTGGGTGTGCCAGTAATTCTGGCAGTAAGCTGTTGGCGACAGCCAGGTCGTTGTTGTGGAGTGAGATGACGATGCGGGCTACGAGCTCCAGCGCTTTGACGCTGTCTAATTCTAGGATGTCGTCATGATGTTCGTAGTTGACGCTGATGTTGTTTTGATAGAGGTGAGGCAAGAGTTCAATCAGTTCATGATGTCGGCGGGATATGACGGCGATGTCTTCAGGTGGCGTGCCTGAGGCGATGAGCTCTGCGATTTGCTTAGCAACGCCTGCCCTTTCGTCCAGCGGTGTCATGAAACGACTGAGCTCGACGCTAGCGCCTGATGATGAGGCGTGAGCGGTGAGTTGTTTGGACAAATCAGGAATGGTGTTCTCAAGGCGGTCGCTGCCTTGGGCGATGACGCTGCGGGCGGTGGTGAGGATTTGCTCTGCCGAACGATAGTTGTCGGTCAGGACGATGACAGCTGGGTCGTGATAGTGCTGACGGAAGCGCTGGATATTGCCAACATTAGCGCCCTGGAAGCTAAAAATGGCTTGGTCGTCGTCACCGACTGCCATGATGTTTGGCTCAGGCTCGCCGCCAGTCAGATTAAATAATAGTTGTAGCTGTGCTAAGTTGGTGTCCTGAAATTCGTCAACCATGATGAACTGGTATTGCTCCTGGAGGTTTGCGCGCAGATCTGGCTGGTGTTTGCAGGCATCTAGCACGTTCAAAATCATGTCGTCATAGTCAAACAGTCCACGCTGTGCCAGCGCGCTGCGGTATTGGTCGTACACGTGAGTGACGGCACGCAGTTTAGCGATTGACTCGCTGTCTTTTAAGATGAATTCCCCTGTTGCGTTCTTCTTACACCAGGCATTTTTCCAGGCGGTGATGGGTTTGGTGCTGTCATTTTCCAAGGCTTCTTGCGCGGCGTTGGCCATGCTGAGTGCCAGTACATTGGCGTACGGTGTGATGGCTGCCGGCAAAGGCTGCGGGGTGATGGTTGCTGCCACCTCTGCGGCGTTGGCAAATGCTGGGATGGTCGATTTTTTGATGGTGGTTTGGAAGAGCTGCGCGATGGCTCCAGAAATTTCTGTGATTGTTTGCTCCACATCGTCCAAAACGCGTTGTATTTCTTCAGAGGTCAGACCGTTGCTTTTGAATTCGGAAATGGTTTTGAGCGTTTCTTTCAGATAGATAAATTCGTCATTGTTTTTGACATTGAGCGGATTGTCCCAACTCATGCTTTCAAAAATCTCTTGTAGAATCTGTTGCTGTGTCAGTTCGTCGGTTGGTTGCCGATCTGCACCGTGGAAGAAATATTGTCGGTTGGTGTTGATGATTTCTGAGCCGAAGCTGTGGAAGGTGTGAATGGCGACTTTGTAGGCATCTTCGCCGATGATTTGTTGCAAGCGCTGGCGCATATTGACCGCACCAGAATCAGTAAACGTTAGACATAAAATATTGCTTGGCAAAGTGTCAGTTTGGCGCAATATGTGAGCAGCTCGCATGCTCAAGAGCTCGGTTTTGCCAGTGCCAGGACCCGCGATAACCAACAGTGGCCCGTGAATTGTGTCAACGGCAGAACGTTGATTGGCATTGAGGTTGGCGTAGCGTGTAGAAAAATCCATACTTACAGTATACGCGTGCGGTTGAAAATGGTAAAATAAAGCCATGAAGCCTACAGTGACCGCGTCGGAGTTGGAATCTTTAATCAGCGAAGCATTTGATGTTGATGTCTCAGTAAAGCGATTTATCTTGCCGTTGTCTGATGTTGGCCGCACGGCGCAGGCGACGGTATTTATGGCGTCGAACAATCAATTGTTGCTCTATTTGCGCGCGTCTTCTAATATGACGCTAGCGGATGTCAAAAAAATAGCAGTGCGTATGGGGCTCAGGCTGGACGAGTTTTATCCGCCGAAATATCAGCCAGATTATTTTGATATTCTTGGTCGTCAAAAATTTCAAGAAGTATTCCCCGGCATGACAGTACAATCAGAGGAAGATTTGATTTTCTACCGAACATTGGCACCGTACAACCCTGCTCTGGCGGTCATTTCAGAAATCAAAAATGGCGAAATCCATCAGTTTGATCCTGACGTTCACGGCGAATGGCGAGTGGGTGCGCGGTTTGCCTACAGGAAGGTCCGCGCCAAGTAATGAACGGCTACTGGGAAATTATTCGTCGTAATTTGTTTTCGCCGATTGTTATTGCGATTTTCCTGCTGGCGGGTGCGTTGATTTATGCTCGGGAGTACCGCGATGCGTGGTTCATCTCAGTGGTGATTGTGGTAAATTCGTTGATTGGTATCGTCCAGGAAATTCGTGCCAAACGGGCACTCAAGAAACTGGAGCTGATGAGTCAGCCGCGAGCGCGGCTGTTGTCAGCTGATGGCTCTGTGACGGAAGTGGCCTATGATGCGTTGCAGGTCGGCGATAAAATTCAACTGATCGCTGGCGATGAAGTGCCAGCAGACGTGGAGATGCTGGAGGTCAAAGGCTTGGAATTAAACGAAAGTATGTTGACTGGCGAATCGGCGGCCGTCGAAAAAAGCGTTGGCGACGCGGCTTGGGCGGCGACTACTGTCTTGGCTGGCTCTGGCGAAGCACGCGTGACGGCAGTTGGCGCGGACACGAAAGCTGGTGCCATCAGCCAAGTGCTGAAGCAGTACAAACCAGAGTTGACTCCTCTGCAGCGAGCGATTCAGCGCGCTATTAGCTTTTTGACGTTTGGTGCGTTTGGGCTGGCAGCGTTGATTTTCATCGCTTACATGACATCTGGTCAGGACTCGGTGCAGATATTGAAAACCATCACTTCGGCGGCCGTGACGGTTGTACCAGAGGGTTTGCTGCTGGCAAGTTCATTGCTGCTAGCGTTCGGTTCGATCAAATTAGCGCAAGCTAGAGTTTTGCCGCAAAAACTGTCAGCTATCGAAGCTATGGCGCTACTCAACTTGTTGTGTGTCGACAAAACCGGCACGCTTACTAGCGACGAAGTGACGTTGGAAAAAATCGTTGCTTTGGGTAGTGGTGATCAATCAGACGAAACGCTTTCGAAAATTGTCGCCTTGATCGCGGAGCAAACCAGTGGTGGCAATATCACTGGTCAAGCTATCTTGGAAGCAGCCACGCCGCTCAAGGACGCCAAGATTATTGACGTTATGGCGTTCTCATCGGCGCGCAAAATGGCGGGTTTGCGGTTTGAGTCTGAAGGCAAAATTCGCACAGTCGTCATGGGCGCGCCAGAATTTGTGACGGAACTAGCGCCAGTTGATGCAATGGGTCAGCGTCAAATTAATGAATGGGCTGACGCGGGTCTACGTGTATTGCTACTGGCTGAGTTTGATGATTCTCGGAGCGCTCTGAAGGATTTGTCTGCTGGGTCTGGCCGTGCCATCGGTGCGGTGATTTTGCGCAATGCGCTGCGCGATGGTGTCCAGAAAACCGTTCAATTTTTGCAAGATCAAGGTGTCAGTATCCGGGTGATATCTGGCGACAACCCGCGAACGGTGCAGTTCATCGCCTCAGCGGCTGGCATCAATAATTCTGACAAAGCCATCACTGGTGCGGCGCTAGCTGCGTTGAGTGACAAAGATTTTGTCAAGGCGGCTGACGAACACGTTATATTTGCCCGAGTGCATCCAGAGCAAAAGGAGCGGTTGATTGCGCACTACAAAAGTCAGGCCCTGTTCACCGGCATGGTTGGTGACGGCGTCAATGACGCGCTGGCGCTCAAAAAGGCTGATCTTGGCGTGGCCATGCACGCGGGCGCACCAGCGTCGCGTCGCGTGTCAGATATTATCCTATTGAACAATTCATTTACGTCTCTGCCGCTCGGTATGCGGCTAGGCAACCGAATTATGCAAGCGATTGAGGTGATCGCTACCCTGTTCTTCCACAAAATTATCTATGGCGTGGTGCTGTTGATGTGTACGTTGTCGCTGGGTATGCTTTATCCATATCAGCCGCGTCACATCACCTTTATGAATATTTTCCTGGTGACACTGCCGACTTTGATGTGGACATTTTTCCCGCCTGTGCCAAACCACCGCATCAATCCTCGCCTGTTTTGGCGTCATACGTTGATGAACGTGATGCCCGTCGCGTTGATCACAGGGTTGACAGTGGCGTTTACCTATTGGATCGGCTCTGCCGTCTTCCCTGACCGTCCTGAGGAAGTTGCCACCATGACGGTGCTGACGGCGACATTCTATGGCGTCTATCTGGTGTTTTTGGTCGGACCGATGCTGGGTGTTACTTTAACGCGCAACGCCAGAAAAGCACGCTTGCTGTACATGTTGGCGGTGAGTGTTGTGGCGGCTGGTAGCTTTGGCATCGGTCCGCTTCGTCGATTTTTCGACTTTACCAAACCAGACATCATCGTCCTGTTGCCAGCGCTCGGTGTCATCGTCCTGGCGGCAATATTACAGTGGTGGCTTGCATTGCGCGCTGGTGTAAAAGTCAGATCTTCGCAGTCTTAATGCGGCATCTTGTCCAAAACCACCAGATTCTCAATGTGTGGTGTGCGCGGGAAGAAATTGTAACCCTGATGATGCACAATGTGATAGTTCTCGCTGAGCAAAGCAACGTCTCGAGCCTGGGTAACGGGGTTACAACTCAGGTAGACGATTCGCGGCGGTAATTGTTCCAATAAGCGGTTGATGACGTCCACATGCAAGCCAGCCCGTGGCGGATCGACGATGATGAGATTGTCAGGATTGATATAATCAAGGGCCTGTTCACTGGCTGCCAAGACGGCTTTGGCATTGTTTTCGCGTCCCAAAGTGTGAATATTGCGCTGCATTTCCTGGACAGCGTGTTCGTTAATTTCTACCAAAGTGACATGTTTTCCGCCGATAGTGAGGCCGATAGTGCCAACACCCGAATACATATCAACAGTTGATAGAGCGTTATTTGACTCTACTGATGCTGTACGAATCCACGCTGCCATGTCCGTGAGTGCCTGCTCGTACACTGGCAAATTGATCTGGAAAAAACCTTCAGCGACATAGCGAAACGGAACGCCTAGTATCTCGTCGGTGAGAACGGTGTCACCAAACGCCGCTAGCCGTTCGGTGATGACGCTAGCGGGACTTTTGGGGTTGGAATAGATGATTTCGCCGCCTTGGGCTGACAGTGCGGCTACTTCTTCGGCAGTGATGACATTTTCCAAGCGGTCTTTGAGGTATAATTGCCAGATACACTTTCCTGACCGGCTACATCTGATGAGTAGTGTTTTGAGGTTGCGTGCGGTGACTGGTTTGGCACGCAGTAAGTCGCGAATTTCTACGGCTAGTGTGTTGATCTCGGGACGAGCGAGCGAGGTGCCGTCGACGGTGATTTTGCCCTTTGAACCGCGCCGGAAAAACGCCAGATCAAGCGTGTCGACTCCTGAGTCTGGGTCGGTGTCGCTGTACCAGCTGTATTCAACTTTGTTACGATACGCCAGTTGCTGCTCGTCCGTATAGACCGTCGGCGCAGTCGGCAAGGTAACGTGATGTAGTTCAAACGCTTCGGCGATTAACTGGGCTTTGTACTGCTGCTCTGCTGAAAAGTTCATGATTTGCCAGGGACTGGTGCTGAGGTAGCTGCCTGGATCGACCGGAGCGGTGCGTTCAGAACTGGCGTGATGAACTTCAGTTACGACGCCTTCGACAAACTTTGATTTTTTCTTGGTCACCCTGATAGTCACCTGTTCGCCTGGCAACCCACCCCATACAAATGCTCTACGACCATCCGCTAATGTGCCGATGGTCTGGCCACCGCCAACGATGTTTTCCAGGGTTAAGGTTGCAGTTTGCGCTTTCTTCATTGCCCTATTGTACCCCAAATAGACCGCATTTGGGAAATAGTCAAGTAGCAGCTTAGAAGTCGCAATTCTCAGCCGCTGGCGCTGGTGTATTCCACCACATTGCCAGGATGCCTTTGCCGACGCGACATTTGGTGCCGTTAGCTCGGTACATCAGCAGCCCATAGCGATTGTCTGGACTTTTGTTGACGGTGTATTCATAGTGCTTGCCACGCCAGTCTGTTGGTAATTCTTTGAGATATTTTGGCACTAACAATGGATTGAGCTCGCCGGCGTCGCATGTGCGGTTGGTCGCCGAGCTGTATTTGCTGCAGGACGCAGGCCACGGATATTCTCCATTTTGGCTGTAATATTCTTCGACGGCGTTTTGGATGGTTAATAATTCAGTCTTGCTTTCATTGTTAATGGCGTCTTCTCGAGCGGTGCGCCACGCCAGACCACCGAGGGTCATCAAGATGCCGAGGACCAAGACGACTACCAATACTTCGACGATTGTAAAACCATAGTGCTTATGCATAGTTTGATTATACGGCGGCGTTGGCGGATTGGCAAGCTTGGTATCTCTGCCCTGATGTGGTACAATATTACACGTAGTTGCGCTCACGCGTTGCTCGTATTGGGCCGTCGCCAAGTGGTAAGGCACCAGGTTTTGGTCCTGGCATTCGGGGGTTCGAGTCCCTCCGGCCCAGCCAAGCTGTATATTAACCGTCTAGCCAGAAGTGGTTGGGCGGTTTTATTTCCCTTTTGCTCTTACACTTGTTATTCTATGATATTATCACAGGGTCTATAATAAAGGTATTGCATATCGATGAGGGTATTAACAGAAAGGAAAAAGATGGAAATCAACAAAGTTGCATTAAGGGCATTTTATGATCTTCATAAAGAGGACTATTTTCGGCGACGGTATTCTGGCGATGCTAAGCTGTGGGATGAATTATATAAGTGGGATATTCTGCCTCGTCTCAATAAGGAGTTGGCGCAGTACCAATCAGTTACTAAAGAGTCAATTGCAGAGGTTGCGCACATCGTGACACACCACACAAGTACTAGTAATTTTGCTAATTGGCGGGATATTGATGATTTGAAAGATTTTTTGCAGCGCCCGAAGGCTTATACTGTCATTAATGAGCTATGGCGTGCAACACCTGAGTCTGTCGATCAGAATATTGATAGTGCTGGGGGGATGACACAATTCTTGATGTCAGGTAAAAAATTTGCTCCATCCACCTGGGCTTACCTACTCGCGGCGCGTGACTGTCATTCATTTGCGCTCTACCGTGATGTAGTCATGAAACAGGTCGCCGAAATATGTGGTATAGATAAGCCCGCTGCCGTATCTCAAGGTAAAAAATATGCCCTAGTGAATGATGCAGCACTATATTTAGGTGAGCTGATGCGACGCGATATCACTGAAGCGCCGTATATACAGGCGCTGGATGGTCAGGATTTCTTGTGGGTTGTGCTGATGTATAGTGAAGACTAGATGATGTTATCTTAGCCCTTACTCTGCCTCGTAACATACTTATGCCATTCAGAGACGACAATTGGGATGATGAATGACACCAGGCTGATGATGATCATGTCGCTGAGGGCGACGTGTGCGATGTGGAGGATTTCACCAAGAGGCCCAAAGAAGACTAAAATTTGCAGGACGATAGATAAGCTTATGCCGGCGTAGAAACTCTTGTTCATGACTTTTAGGCGCTTCAGGAGCGACTCGTCGTCAGAGCGAGCGTTGAACGCATTTGCCCACTGGCTGACCACCAGGGTGATGAAGGCCATCGTTTGGGCGTACGCATGTCCTTGTCGTTGTTCGAAGAATATGTAAACTGCCAAGGCGATGGCTGACATGGTACCGGCGACGATAACCATTCGCCAGACCATCATGTGGTTCAAAATTGGAGCATCTGGCTTTTCGGGCGGACGATTCATAATTCCCTTCTCTGTTGGCTCCAGGCCAAGTGGGATGACCATCGAGGTGTCAGTGACCAGGTTGACCCACAAGATTTGTACTGGCTCCAGCGGCGTTTTGATACCAATCAGCAGCGCACCGACCATAGTAATGAGCTCGCCGGTGTTGGTCGACAGTAGGTAGAACAACATACGGCGAACATTGGCAATGATGGTTCGCCCTTCGTGCATGGCGTCGATGATAGTCTTGAAATTATCGTCCAGCAAAATAATAGCTCCAGCGTCACGCGCAATGTGCGATCCCGAACCCATGGCCACGCCAATGTGAGCATTGCTGAGCGCTGGCACATCATTGACGCCGTCTCCTGTCATGGCGGTGATGTGATGCTTTTTGAGAATGGTCAGCAAGCGGTATTTTTGCTCGGGGATGACGCGAGAGAAGACTTTGGTTCGCTCGACGATTGGGTCAAGCTGCTCATCTGTTAGTTTATTCATCTGTCGGCAGTCGAACACCTCGTCGCGGTCCTTGACCATGCCTAGTTGATGTCCGATTTGGTAGGCTGTTTCAAAATGATCGCCGGTGATCATGCGTACGGACACGCCGGCTTTCAGGGCAGCGCGAATTGCTCGAGGCGCTTCTGGGCGCAGCATATCGCTGACTGCCACAAAGCCTTCAAAGGTTAATTTCTTACCTTTCAATTCGTAAAATTCATGAACTGGGTGTGCTGAGATATAGGACGCCAGGCCGATGACTCGTTGTCCCTTGGCAGCGAATGCTTCCAGGGCTGCTAGAGCTTGTTTTTTGACAGCAGCGGTTACTTTGCAGGCTGCCAAAATCTGTTCAGGCGCGCCTTTGAGGTACAGCTGAAAATCCTTGCCATGATGCCACACCGCAGCGGACATACTGAAATCTTGGTTAAATGGTAGTTCACGAAATGGCGAATTTTTGACTTGGACGCCATGTGTGCGCACAAATTCTTCCAGCGCAATATCAAGCGGGTCGTGGCTTTTGGCGTCGCCACGGTTGATGGTGCGGGCGATGATATCGATGACGGTTGCATCATTAGGTGACCAAGTTTCTTGGACGGTCAATTTGTTTTTGGTTAGCGTGCCAGTTTTGTCTGTGGCGATGGTAGTGATGACGCCGATGGTCTCGATGGCTCGCATCTGATGTACCAAAGCTTTTTTGGCAGCCATGCGCCGCATACCCAGAACCAGCACAACAGATATGGCAATTGGTAGACTCTCGGGAACGGCGCTGACAGCCAGGGCCATGACAAAGCGCAGGCTCTCCAGAACGTCCATACCGCGCAGCAGACTGAGCCCAAAAGCTACGACGCTGACGGCGGCAACAACAGCGATGATTCTGGTGATCAAAACGTCGATTTTTTGCTGGACGGGACTTTGGGTATTTTGTCGTTTTGACAGCGTGGCAAGGTTACCAAACTCGGTGTTGTTGCCAGTGGTCACCACGACGCCAGTGCCAGTGCCGCTGATAATGAACGAGCCTTGAAACAACATGTTGGTTTGCTCGTACAATTCTTTGTGGCCCTCGAGTACGTCAGGTTTTTTGCTGATGGGCAATGATTCACCGGTCAATTGTGATTCGTCGACCCGCAAGTTGGCTGTTCGGAGGAGTCTGATGTCTGCTGGTATTTTTTCGCCTTCAGCCAGGGTGATGATGTCGCCAGGTACCAGCTGTGAAGCGTCAACGCGAGCCGTGTGATTGCCGCGTAGTACGTCAACCTTTTGTACGCTGCGTTTGGATAGGCTGCGGAGAACCCGGTCAGTCGAAAACCGCTGGACGTAGAAAATGATTGCTGAGATGGCGATGATTACCAAAATGATGACCGCGTCAATGTTATCGCCGTGCCACAAACTGATGGCTGCAGCCACTCCTAGCACCAGCATGAAAATATCCAAAAACGGTTCTACGATCTTTTTCCAGAGCGGCTTGGATTCAATCTTGATAACGTTGATGCCGTACTGTTTTTGGCGGCGTTTAACTTCTCTGGCTGTTAGCCCATATTCATTTGTGCGTAATCTTTTCAGGGTTTCGTGAGCGGGCGTGGCGTAAAATGTCATACTTCACAGTATAAAGCAAAAAGCATAAGCGGTCTAATTCTTACTGCACGTATTTTTTGGCGCGAGCTTTGTCGACCTGAACTGTTTCGAAGACGGTTTTGGCCATTTGATCAAAGGCATTCTTGCCCTCGGCGTTGTAGCGGCCAGTCCCTTGTAGTATCACGCCATCCTTTTCAAAGTAGTAAAAGAAGGTTACGTAGCTTGTCGGGTCACTTTGTGGCGCGGTGTGTCGTACTTCTTTGGAATTATACTTGGTGATTTGGTCGTATTTGTGGGTGCCAGCCTTTACATAATAATCATCTGCAGTCGCCTGCTCTAGTGTTTTAGAGGTGGAAACAGGACGAACTGTGAGGCTGATTTGGACGTTGTTTCTGGTGCCAACAAAGGTGATTTTGTCATCAGCGCTGGACCGTTGCGTGATACTAAAGCCGTCGATTTCGTTAGCGAACTTGTTTACCTTCACGATTTCTCGGTCATCTGAGGTGTATTCTTGGTCGGGCGCTTGGTAATTACTGTCGTACCTGACGGACTTGACCAGAGACTGGATACTGGATGACTCGAACAAGGTTTTACTACCTGAAGCATTGCTGATATTTTCAATGTCTAGGTGGAGTTCGTACCATTCTTGGTCACGCTGAACTAGTGGTATTTTGACGATGTAGTGATATGAATTGTCATCATAGGCGTAGCCTCCTAGCGTGCCAGTAGCTTTGTCGGCTTTGAGCTCGGTGAAGTTGCCTCGTTTTTTGGCTGCCTCGAGGTCATTGGCACGGCTGGCTTTACTAACCTGCGCAATTTTGGCAGTGATGGTGTACGTTTCGCCCTTGTCTTTGATGGTCATGGTTGGAAAGCGCGGACGCTCTTCGTTTTTGATCTCGTATGAATATTGATCTTTCGGCAACAACATAGTAGCAGCGATGTTATAGCCATCAGAGGCGAAGTGGACCGTGTTGGCGGCCAGACGCTGATTGATCTGCTCTTTTTGATGGTGATTATAAAATATGATTCCCAGGATACTGACTGCAATGACAAATAAGCCAATGAAAACGCCAATGAAAATCTGTTGTTTTTGTCTTCTACGCATAAGCGGTATTATATTTTGTTTATGCTAAATTGTCAATCGCACCAAAAGAGCTTCCGCCATGATGACGGAAGCTGAAGGGGGCGTGGTGGTTCGTAGTTATCGGATGGCGACCAGCTGGGCGTGCTGCAGTTTGACGCCAGCGCACCAGGAAACGGTGTCTTTGGGGCGCTTGTCTAGTAGGCTGCGACCCAACGGGCTGTCGATGGAGATGCGGCCATCTGTCGGATTGGCTTCCAGACTGTCAACCAGTATGTAGTGAAGCATGCGACCTTGCTGATCGACTAAGTCAACGATTGAGCCCAGAGCGACGCGTAAGCGGTCGCGTTTGCGTGGTAGTGGTTTGGCGTTTTTTAGCATGTGGCGTAAATTGGCCAATTTACCACTGACCAGTTCCAGGTTCATGATGACTTCATTGCGCTGCAATTTATCGTCGCGGGACTTAGCGCGACCAATTTCACGCAAGGTGAACTGGAGCGTTTTTTCTTGTGATTCTAACTGAGAAATTTCTTTGTGTAATTCTTTAAAGCCTTTTTGACTGAGATGCGTCGTTCGTACATTACTCATAGTACCCCTTTCCCGGTTGCTTACCCAACCGACACTATCTAGTACACCATGTCTACCTGAAAAATACCTGAAATTTAGCGTTTTGGCAGCGAAAGTGTAAATGTCGTGACTTTTCCAGGGGTGGATCGTGCAGAAATATGCCCGCCCAAAGCACGCGTTAGTTGATGCGCTAGGCTGAGCCCCAGCCCGTAACTATTGGCGTGTTGCTGGCCGCTGTAAAATCGTTCAAATATGTGCGGCAGATCTTTGGCGTTGATACCTGGGCCATGGTTGGTGACAGTGATGACGACAGTCGTTTTGAAAGGTTTGATGGTGAGGCTAATGGGTGAAGTGTCGGGGCTGTGCTTGACAGCATTGTCCAGAAGCACTGCAATCACTTCTCGCACTGCTGGTCGGTTCATGGTGACCGCCAAGTCATCGGGGGCGTGCAGCGTCACCCGCTCCTTGCCTGGCCTGGAACTGATCAGATTGTTGGTTAACTCTACCAGGTCAAATTTTTCGATGTTGGACGAGAGCTGTCGTTCGCTGTGGGATAATTCTAAAAGCATGGTGGCAAGCTCGTTCAGACGATTGATCTCCTCAAGGTTGCTTGCTAAGGTTTGTCGCAACTCGGACTTGGGCGTTTTGGGGTTGTGTAATGCCAGCTCGGCCTCGGCTTTCATGATGGCCAGTGGCGTGCGCAGCTGATGGCTGGCGTTAGCGACAAAGCGTGATTGGGCTTGGTGGGCAGCCTCGATGGGCTCTAGGGTGCGCTGCGCCAACAGATAAGCGATAACCCCACCGCCGAGTAGTACCACCAGGTTGAGATACGCCAAGCTGATGATGAGATTGGCGTCAGTAGCCTCCATCTGTTCACTGAGTGGCTTGTCCAGTGAGTTGCCGCTGGCTAGTCCACGCTTGACGGCAAAACCTTGCAAGCGAGCGTCAATTTCCGAGCGCGCAATGTTAAAGATGATGCCGCTAAACAGTAGACTGACCATCATCAATATCAACAGATACCAGCTGGCTAGTTTGATGGTGGCGGAGGTGAATAGTTTCACGCGCCTGCCTCCACTTTATAGCCAAAGCCACGCACGGTGTGGATCAGTGGACGGCGAAACGGCTTGTCGATTTTCTTGCGCAGTTGCTTGATGTAAGCTTCGACGTTGTTCGGTAAAATATCAGCATCAAAATCCCATACATGGGCGATCAGCGTTTCCTTACTCAAGGTCTGACCAGGATGGCGCATTAGATATTCCAATAGCGCGAACTCTTTAGCAGTTAACTCAATGGTTTTACCGCTGCGTTTGACGGTGTGCTGGGTCTGGTTGAGCGTCAGATCGGCAACGGTCAATTCGTCATCATGTGCCAAAGGCGGCCGCCTCAGCAGTGCCCTGACGCGGGCGGTCAGCTCATCGATGGCAAATGGCTTGACCAGATAGTCATCGGCGCCGACGTCCAGACCAAAAGCTTTGTCTTCGGTTGTGCCGAGCGCCGTCAGTAGCAAAATAGGCATTGTTTTGTTGGCTTGACGCAGTGAGGTGATGATATCGGTGCCGCTTTTGCCTGGTAGCATGCGGTCCAGCACGAGCAGGTCGTATGGCTCAGTTTCTGCCATGGCCAGACCCTCTTCTCCGTCATGTACCATGTCGACGGCGTGACCTTCCGATCGCAGCGCCGCCGCGATGACCCGAGCAATTTTTCTTTCGTCTTCGACGACCAATAGTCTCATGTGTCCATTATACCCTGGTTTTCTGAAAAAGCCCTGAATGCTATAATTGATGGTGACAATAACCAAGGAGGTGTATGGGTAAAGAGGTAAATCCCATTATTCAGATCAAAAACTTTAGTATGAAGTTTGGCACCAAAACGGTCATCAAAGATTTGAGCTTTGAAGTGATGCGGGGCGAAGTGTTCGGATTTTTGGGTAGCAATGGTTCAGGAAAAACCACGACGCTCAGGGCGCTGCTGGGGTTATACGAGCCAACGGCTGGTGAGCTGCTAGTTGACGGCAAACCGTATGCAGTTGAAGATGGCGTCAAGCTAGGCTATCTCCCGGAAGAGCGCGGTTTGTACAAAAAAGAAAAAGTCATTGACACGATGATTTACTTTGGTCGCTTGAAAGGTCTGAGTCAGGAAGAGGCTCGCGATTTTTCAATCAAGTATTTGGAGCGAGTGGGCTTGAGCGATAAGGCAAAAACGCGGCTGGATAAATTATCAGGTGGTCAGCAGCAAAAAATTCAGCTGGGCGTGACCATCATGGGTGACCCAGAACTGCTCATTTTGGACGAGCCAACCAAGGGCTTTGACCCAGTCAACCGCCGACTACTGATGAATATCATTGAGGAGCGACAAAAAGCCGGCGCCACCGTGGTGTTCGTGACCCATCAAATGGAAGAAGTCGAGCGCTTGTGCGACAAAGTAGTTCTCCTGAAAGATGGCAATGCAGTAGAATACGGCACCGTGGCGGATATCAGAAAGAAATATGGCGGTAAGAGCCTGGATGATATTTTTGTGAAGATTTACGGCGGCGAGGAAAAGGAGGCGGTCAATGCGTAACATGTACAATTTGGGAACGGTGGTTAAATTTGAGATCATGCGCATGCTGAAGAAATTCAGCTTTTGGGCAATGGCACTCGGCTTCCCGCTGATGTTTGCTGCTATTTTCGGCATCGTCTTTTGGTCAAATCAAGCCACTATGGAAGCTACCAAAAAGCTTCAAGAACAAGATTTCAAAGTAGCCATCGTCGACGACTCAGGCGTCGTTAACTCACAATTGGCTGAGCAGATGAAGCTGGAAAAATTAAGTAGCAAGGACCAGGGTATTCAGCGCGTCAAAGACGGCAGTTTGGACGGATTTATTTACTTCCCTGCCAACTTGGAGCAGAACGCCGTACAGACCTATGGTAAAGATGTCGGTATGTTCCAAAATAGCCGCTACTCTGCGGTGGCTGAGACGTTGTTGACGGCTTCGATTGAGGGGAAAATAGATCCACAGTCCAAAGCAATCTTGCAAAAGAAAGTGAAAACGGAAACGACTACCTACCGTAACGGTGTTGAATTTGACGGCGTGAAGGAAATGATTGTACCGGGCTTTTTCTTGGTGCTGTTCTATATGCTGATCGCCTTCTTTGGTGGACAAATGCTCAACAGCACGGTGGAAGAAAAAGAAAACCGTACAGTGGAAATGCTACTGACGACAGTCAAGGCTAAGACGTTGATCACCGGAAAGATTTTGGCGATGATCTTGTTGGCATTAATTCAGGGATTGGTTATCATCCTGCCGGTATTGGTGCTGTACTTCACCTTAGGTCAAAAGCTTCATATACCATCATTGGATTTGAGTAATTTGGTGTTTGATCCAGTGAGGATCAGTATCGCTCTTGGTATATTTGCTACCGGATTTATGATGTTTACCGGTCTCTTGGTCGCCGTTGGCGCCATGATGCCAACCGCCAAAGAAGCATCCTCCTGGTTTACTATCGTCATCCTTGCCCTATTTGCTCCGCTGTATGGTGCTAGTGCATTTGTATCATATCCAGATTCACCATTTGTGCAGTTTTTCAGCTATTTCCCATTGACTGCACCAATTCCACTACTGCTCCGCAATGCCGTCGGTAACTTGCCAGTTCACGAGGCGGTTATCGCCGTGGCTATTTTGGCAGCCAGTGCCTTTGTGGCGGTTGTGGTGGCGGTCAAACTGTTTCGCTACGGTGCCATGCAGTATGACAGCAAATTGTCGTTGTCGGTCTTGCGGGCTCGGCGCGATGAAGCGGCGAAAAATTAGCCGTCAAATATTCAGTTACAATGCGAGGCGTTCAGTGGTTGGGCGCCTCGCATTGCTTGCGCTACTCGGTATAAGATTGTACAATGTTACCTATGAAAGTACGTATTGAAATAGACACAAAAACATTTGTGCGGTTCTGGCTGGTGGTGATTGGTTTTGGGCTGGCAGGAGTAGCAATTTATTCGGCAAAGAGTGCGCTGATTCTCCTTGGTATCTCCTTGTTCTTGGCTCTGGCTTTGAACCGGCCCGTTTCGGCTCTGGCGAAGCTGCTGCCTGGCAAAAGCCGTCTGGGCGGTACAGCGTTGGCATACGTTATGTTGGTGACGCTACTGGGCTGTGTGGCGTGGTTTGCAGTGCCGCCAATCGTCCAGCAGTCCGCCAAATTTGTTGAGAGCGTGCCGGGCTTGGTTGATCAAGCCGGTTCGCAGTGGCACGGCATCAATGAGCTGATCGATAAGAACGGCTGGCGCCCACAAGTTGACGCGACATTGAACAACTTGAAACAACAGGCTTCCTCGTGGGCAGCCAGTGCTGGCACCAACTTGATTTCAAGCGTAGGTTCACTGGCGTCATTCCTTGGCTCTCTGTTCTTGGTGCTGGTTTTGTCATTTTTGATGCTGTTGGAAGGTCCAACCTGGATGAAGCGCTTGTGGGGGCTGTACAACGACCAAAGCAAGATGGAAAATCACCAAAAGTTGGCCGGACAGATGTACAATGTCGTCACAGGGTATGTATCTGGGCAATTGACAGTGTCAGGTATCGACGCTGTGCTGTCGGGGGTGGTGGTGTTCTGTTTGAGCTTGGCGTTTCCAGCCATTGATTCAAACTTGGCGATGTTGACTGTCATGGTCACCTTCATCTTGACGCTTATCCCGATGTTTGGTGCCACTCTAGCTGGCCTGTTGATCGCGTTGCTGTTGTCCTTTAACAACGTCACCGCTGGTATCATCTACGCTGCCTACTTCATCATCTACCAGCAGATTGAGAACAATTTCATCGCGCCATCAATTCAGTCAAAGAAATTAGAGCTTTCGGCGCTGATGGTGTTGTCATCAGTGACCATCGGTCTTTATGTTGGTGGGCTATTGGGAAGCTTGATCGCCATCCCGGCGGCCGGTGTGGTCAAGGTCCTACTAGAAAACTACTTGGAGCAGGCCAAGAAAAATCGCCTTGAAAGTGAAAAGCCGCTCAACAAGCTTGTGAAGAAAATCAAAAACGAAGATTAATCAGTACACTTCATGAGTTAGCCCGCTTGGTCATGTCGGCGGGCTATTTCCATGCCCAAATGCTGCCGCTTGGTGTGTCGCGAATAGTGATGCCGGCCGCTAGCAGTTCATCGCGAATGCGGTCAGACTCTTGCCAATCTTTCTCAGCGCGGGCGCTGCGGCGCTGGATGACCAATCTCTTCAAATCGTCGGTAATATCAGGGGTCGATTCCGCCAAATCCAAGCCTAAAACTTCGTCAATAATTTCAATCAGTTGCAGCAAGCCGCCGCGATGGATTTTCTCCAACGGCGCGTGATCTAGCCGTGAAAACGCTTCGTCGATTAGAGCCAAGGCTCCTGGCGTATCCAAGTCATCATTCAGTTTTTCAACGAGCGCTTGCCGCGCCGCCAGCAGTGACACCGTGCCTTCCTGCTCGTCCTTCTCATCGTCATCATCCAGTGTGTCGTGCGTCTGGTGTCGCAGCGCCGCATAGCCGCGCCAATGATTCAGCCGCGCCTGGGCCGCCTCCAGAATCTCCCACGTGAAATTGCCCTCGGTTTGGTAATGCTTGCTGAGGATCGCTAGCTTGAAGGCCATTGGGCTAAAGCCGCGCGCCGTGATGTCACTGAGGGTAATGATGTTGCCGAGCGACTTACTCATCTTGCGGCCATCCACCTTTATGTGGTTATTGTGCAGCCAGATGTGGGCAAATTGCTGCCCGGTCAAGCTCTCGCTCTGAGCAATCTCATTGGTGTGATGTACCGGAATATGGTCAATGCCGCCAGTGTGGATGTCAATTGAATCGCCCAGCGTTTCCCGAGCGATGGTCGAACATTCTAGATGCCAGCCCGGAAAACCAACGCCCCACGGGCTGTCCCACTCCATGTCGCGCTTGGCGCTTGTTGGTGAAAATTTCCAGACGGCGAAGTCGGTGATGTTGCGCTTGCCCTCGATGCTGACCCGCGCGCCAGCCTCCAAGCCCGCCACGTCCAGCCGCGCTAATTTGCCATAATCTTTCAATAGTGACGTATCAAAATACATGCCGTCACCATCAATCTTATACAAAAACCCCTTCTCATCCAGCCCCTTGGCAAAGTCAATCTGCTGCTGGATATAATCTGTTGCCCGCACCAAATGGTCGGGCCGCACCAATTTCAATACCTCATACGCTTCGTGATCAGCGATGGCGATGTACTGCTCGGCCACGTCCCAAGCAGTCTTACCCTCGCGGCGCGCCCCCTTTTCCATCTTGTCCTCACCATCATCATCATCACTGGTTAAATGCCCAACGTCGGTGATATTTTGCGTGCGAATCACTGAGATATCTTGCCAGCGCAGCAACCGCACCAACACATCCCAGTAGATATAGCCAACCCAGTTGCCAATGTGCGGCTGCGAATACACCGTCAGCCCGCAGGTGTACATGCGAACCGTCTGCCCGTCGAGCGGCTGGAGTTCATCTTTGTGGCGCGTGAGGGTGTTGTAGAGCTGTATCATCAACTCTATTGTACGGCAGACAGGCCGCTTTTTCAAAGTTCGCTTTCGTCGTTTCCGACTCATCAGCACAGACACACATCCATGGAGCGAACTGACAAGCAGGAGAATAATATTGCGGCAGAGAGACCGCCAAGAATTCGGCGGCTTGTCAGCTCGGGGTCAGAAGTTGAGGTACTCTTTGTGCCTTACAGCATAAAGAGTGTAGCTTCCTTTGGAAGATAACATCTTCCTGAACTCCTCCTTTGTGTCTACGCATAGAAGCATTTCCTCAGAGGAAACCCTTAAGTGCGCAAGTAAGTGCTCGTCATTATGTAAGTATCGACATGCCTCTTTGTACGTTAAAGTTCCTAATCTTCTTCCGACCCAGTTCTTAACTAGATGAATGGATGTATATTTCGTACCCATTGTACCACTCTCTCCTCATCCAGGCGGAGTGCCTGTGCTTTCTTGCAAAAACACTGCTCAGCACCCGGATGGCGCGTGAGCAAGATGAGGTTTCATGGCGCCATTTTTACTGCGAAATACCACCACAAAATCTCACCTTGCCCTATTCTCAACTGCTTGTCAATATACAACTTTTGGACAAAGTCACAAGACTTCGTCAACAAAAGTCTACTATTTTTATATCACTAATAGTATAAAATGTCAATGGTTACCATCAAAGCTATAGTTCTACTCCCCTGTTGAATACAACATAAGCATTGACAATATAAACAATATAGTGCATAATACCGTAACTGATGAGTGAGCGAGATCCTGATGGTACACCACCCACGCGGCGGATGTGGCACCCGATTAACAACCTGGCAGAGCTTGGGCGTATTCAGGACCGGCTGGTAGAAACGCTGGACCGTCCTGAAATCACCGACAAACTGGGAGGCTTGGCACTGGAACTTTCCGAGGTTGCTCAACAGCTACATCCTGTTATGTACAATAAGGCTGGCATTATTAGTGCCGATGAGTTGTTGGCGTCTGACCCGAACAGCATTCCGCTAGTTGGAAACACAAAATTTACCTCGCACTTTAAGCTTGCACCAACACCCATGCAATTTGAAGCCATCAACAAAAAGCTAACTAGCGATGAATGTGGTCAAATATTAATTCCTCAGCTAGAGAGTGTGTTAGATAGTAAATATAATAGCGAGATGATGAAGGTTGATCGTCCAAGTCTAGCTACATGTTGCGCAGTGACAAAATATTTTAATCTTACTAAAGACGATATTTCTCATGTTGCAGGTCGGCCTTTTATAGGCATGAACTCTACTGACATTGAACCAATCGACATTGCGGTTATGGTCCATGAAGCAACGCACGCGTTGGACCATACAAAAGACCCATTGCTTTACGTTTGTGACAAAAAAGACCTGTCAGCTACCATATTGGTAGATTTCAGGTCTCACCTCAAGCTTACCCGTGAACTAAAGGCGTACGCGGTTAGCGACTGTGTCGAGCAGTACCTTGCTGAAACCCACGGGTCAATGGAGCGCGCTATGTTAGCATCTCGCAGAGTTGAAGCTATCCGTCAGGAGGTCAATGGCCCTGTGACTGCAAAAGATGCCTTTGCGGTGCATGATGATTTGGTGAAGCGTTTGGTTGCAGCAGGACTGGGCCATATTTATCAATAGATTTTATATTTTGAGCTTTATCCTTGACAAAATATCAATTATAATGTATAATAAAAAGATAGTTATGAGAGACAAGCTGCACATCATTAAGCCACCAACCCCTAGCTATGATAATCCTATCTCGCTAGATTCGTTAAAGTATATGAAAGATAAACTATTAGATACTTTAGAGAAGACTGAGATACTTGACAAGTTAGGGCCGGTGGCTCTAGGGTTATATAACACGGCTCAAATGCTGGAGCCTATGGAATGGGTTGAGGGTAAAGAATTAGGAGATAGTCATCCTGACCCTAATTGGACGGATAAAAATATTATACCGCTTATTGGTTGTGATAAGTTTGTTATCTCTGGAAAACAGATGTCTCATATGCCAGTCCAAAAAGCTAAAATAGACGAGGCTCTCGCTAGCGACAAGTATGCCGGAGTGTATGGCGATGAAATATATGATCAGATAAAGGCCTCGCCTGTTATGACAAAAGAGGCAGGAAAGCTCACCGGATCTTGTCATACCAGTTTCTCTATGGTAACTGACATGGACCTTTATATATATTCTCGTCCTGTTGTCAGCGTAGCTAATAGTGGACTTATGGCTATCAATGTCGCCACTTTGTCTCACGAGACAGATCATGCGCGTGATTATGTTATGGACCCAGTTGTAGAGATATATCCCAAAGATGACCGAGCAAGACTCTGCTCTGAGCTGCGAGCCTATGCCGTAGGTAAGTTGTTTCAGGATCATCTAATGTACGAGGATAGAATGATGTTGAGATACCCTAGTTTGTCCGATCGAGTAGAAAAGGTACGAAGAGAGGTCAATGGTCCCGTGACTGCAAAAGATGCCTTTGCGGTGCATGAGGACATAATTCAGCGCTTGGAGCAAGCGGGCCTGAGTTATATATATCGATAGAACTTAGGTAAACTAATAAGTACTTTTAGTATTTTATCCTTGTATGTTTCGCTTGTACCTTGCTTGAAATGTAGGTTTACAGCATATTTTGGCTTTCCAATATCCACTATTAGTTTTTGGTTATGCAAAATTTTTTATATGCTTGAGTAGATGCTATATTTTGGGCCAGTAATCTAATTATCACAATATAATTAAATATCTAATATCTCAACAAGTTCTCCGTTCTTCTGCTTCAATTCAATTTTCTGAATTATTTCTTCTCCAAGATATTTAGTAAAGTTGCTTAATTCTGATGAAACTTCGAATATAATATTATGTTTAATATCCTCCGGATTGAATGTTGAACTATAATTTTCTCTACTTGACCAATAATTCCAATTTACATCTGTTCTTTCGTAATAAACATAATTTTGCTTTTTAGTAATATATATCCTTTTATTAGTCAATATCTTTCCATTTTTAGATTTAAAGATATCAGAATATAACTTTAATCCGTCAAATTGCTTATATTCTCTAATTTTATTATTTGAAACATTAAGTTTTATTTCTTCATAATCCATAATCTGTCCTCCATAAATTTGTTAGCCTATATTGGATAATATTATACCATTTTTAAGATATTTTCTATATCTGCTTTCTGTGGCGCTTGAACTCATTTATCACTTTGCGATACATGGGAATATAATGCAGCGCTTGGAGCAAGCGGGTCTGAGTTATATTTATCGATAGATCTTACTCGAGTCTTATTTTACTAAGTAGATTGGCGACTATACTTGTGTCTGCTAATTCCTTCCAGGTTTGTTCACCGATGATTATGCCGAGCTCTGAAATATGTGTATCAATGTTTGGCGTGTCCATTCTTCCGCTGCTGTAAGAAAAAGATTTGAGGCGCCGATGTAAGCGTGCTAATACTGTCTCTGTTTGCATTATTTTGATAACGTCGCCGTATATCTTCTGTAACTCGAATTCATTCTCTAGATCTCTAACTACTGCAAAGTTGCAAACACAATGTAATGTTTTACTAACTTTTGCCGCACATTCCTCAAAGCTATAATAACCTAAACGAGCGTTAGCTATGTCGGCCACTGTACCGTGAATCGTATAAGCCAGATAATGGGACAATGCTAGTAGCGCTGGATTATCATTTACTGTGATGTTGAGGATGAAAGAAGGTTGGCTGATCAATGGTATTGGCTCATTAATCTCGTGTAGGAATTCATGCTCAGCAAGTTGCTTAACGATGAGGGGCTGATCAAGTCCTTCGATCGTCTGCCAAGCGGCATCATTTAGGGTTATGATATTTTGCCGGAGCGCGTTCATGTCATCGCACGCCACAGTCTGCTTTTTCTCTGCCGTGATTTGATTCATTGCCAAACGCAGAGCTTCGTCGTCTGTAGATGCCTGAATATGTCGCAACTTACCCATTAAGCTTACTGCTTCATCGGTGTAGAGATCGATATCAATGGTAATAAGTCCTGTGTCTATATAGTGTGAACCAAGTGAGAAATAATCAACTTGTCGCAACAAGCCAGCCCGCTGCGTCATTTGCTTGAACGTATTCATCGCTAGATGTTCGTAAATATGTGCCTCAATCGGTGAAGTGGCTTGTTTGCAGAGAAAAATTCGTTGCATATCCGTCTATATATTATCACAGAGAATAGACAGTTTATTGACTTGTCTAGGTCATGTGCTTAGCTAGAATCGCTTACCGTTACCACTACGACCAGGTAGTGACCCTTAGTGTCATGTTCCTTTCTGTCGGTGCCTTTGCGCTTGGAGCGGTTACCTCCGCCGCGCATGAGAGCGTTATTGCGCCTCGTTTCGCACTTGGAACAAGGACAGACCTTCTTTGGGACACCGTAAGTCGAGCAGTTGCTGCTGCGGACCATGATAACTCCTTCTGGAGTTGGGCGAAGAAAAGCTATTCTTCGCGAAGCGAGACATCTCAAGCCTAGTAGCTTCCAGGCGAAACGCCAGCCTTTGCGATCGCAAAAGCCAATATATATACCAATAATAGAACAAAACGTCAATAGATTTTTGTCAATATTATGTTATAAAAATATCGTGGCCCCTGTTGCGAGACGTTGGTAAAGCATGCTGCTAACTGCTGAAATATTGTAATAAGTGCTAGTTCTGTCGTACCTCTTCCAAAGCACGGCTAGTCGCCTCGACCAGCTCCCGTACGATTTGATCGTACTCTTCGTATACGCGAAACCCAGCCGCATACGGATGGCCCCCGCCGCCGAAGTAGCCAGCCACGGTGTCGGCGATTGGTAGGTTGCCGCGCAGGCGGGCGGTCAGCTTGCCGTCGGGGTAGGTTTTGATGACACAGCTGAGCGCCACGCCCTCGACTAGTCGTAGTTCGTCGCCGATCAGCGCGCCGGGGTTGTAGGCGTCGCTGTAGGCTTGAATTTCCTCAAACGGCACGTGTACCAGCGCCAATTGTCCGTCCAGTAAATATTCGATTCGCTCAATCAGCTTGCCTTTGTATGCCAAGATTTCCGGCGATTTTTTCATAAATTCGCGCCGCCGCTCTTCGATTTCGGCATTGGAGGCGCCAAGCTCGGTCAATTCACCGGCCACGTGAAAGGTCGACGCAGTGGTGTTTGGTGTGGTGAGGCCCAGGCTATCAGACATGATGGCGATGAGGAGGTTCTCGGCGGCTTGCTGGTTGATGGTCCAGCCAGCGTGGGTGAACAATTGGTAGAGCAATTCTCCAGTAGCCACCACGGTGTCAGAGAGCATGGTGTGCTCAAAGCTCAGGGTTGACTCGGCGGTGTGGTGGTCAACGACCAAGACTGGGTGTGTCTCCAAAAAATGCCGTACGCCTGGCGTTTCTAAGACCTTACTGAGCAACACGTCGGCGCTGGTGTCAACGATGATGGTGGCATCAGCGTGGGCTGGAAAATCGCCAACCACCCGGTCCCAACCGCGGATGTAGCGCAGATATTTGGGGATATCAACTGGGCAATACAGTGTCACGGTCTTACCCAAATCACTCAGCACTTCCTCCAGCGCCAAGCTAGAACCCAGGCTGTCGCCGTCAGGATTTTCGGCTTGGATGATGACGATATTGTTGGCGGATTGGATGAGTTGTTGGGCGGTATCAAACATGTCCTTATTATAGCAGACAGGGTTTTTACTGAGGGAGCGATAATATGCGATAAATGGCCACTATTATTGACAAAAAATAAAGTTTATGATAATATGGACACATAAGATCCGAGGTGAGGATCAAAAGAAGAGGAGTTTTTATGAATAAATTTAAGAAAATCGGTATAGCTATCTCTTTGGGGATTGCTCTCATCGGTGGTGTTTGGATGGCAACTCCATCTAAGGCTGCCAACTGTAGTAACTTTAATGTTGTCCACTGTGGTACAAATTCTCTGTCAGAATTGAAAGCTGCGTATGCTCGTCCAGAGATCAAATCATTGTACAACCAATGGTATATCAATGACGAAATGGTACAAGGCGGTTCAAACATGCGTGAGGGTGTGGTTGACACCAACGGAAATATTACCGTTGATGGTCGTGTTGTTGCCACCAATGCAGTCACTGTTCAGGCAAAAGCTGGTACTCGCCAGGTGACGCCTTCTCGTCAGTATAGTGCTGCTGGTCACACCTACTACCAGTACACGACTGGCCAGAGCTTTATCGACGGTATTACCCGGTACAAAATTTATGCTTGGTTTGACAATGACGGCAAGTTTATCACCGGTGTAATCAAGGATTGTGGTAACCCAGTTTGGGGTCCGCCAACAACTCCTCCAGCAAAACCTGTGTTGACTTGTGATGCCATGCAAAAAACTGCAGTATCTCGCGATACCTTCAAGTTTAGCACCAAAGCGACTGCTAAGGGTGGCGCTAGTGTCACCAGCTACACCTACAACTTTGGTGACGGCACCACTAAAACAACTACCTCATCTGAAATTCAACACACATACGCAAAAGCTGGTAACTATAAAGTTACCGTTACGGTGAATGGTAAAGAAGGCTCCAATGTTCAAAAAACTAGCCAAAACTGTCAGACGACTGTTACGGTTAATCCTGAGCCTACCATGGAAGTCTGCCGATTATCCGACAAGAAGTACCCAGTAACTATCAAGGCTTCAGAATTTGACGCTAAGAAGCATTCAAAGAACCCGAACGACTGTAAGGAAGCTCCAGCTAAGATCAAGGTTTGTGTCATCGAAACGAAAGAGATTCGTGAGATTAAAAAAGAAGAGTTTACCGAGTCAAAGCACACAACTGACATGAGTAAGTGTCAATCAACGCCGACGACTCCTACCCCTCCAACAACTCCTGAGTTACCACGGACTGGTACCGAAAACATGGTTGTATCAGTATTGGGTCTTGGTGGATTGACTACAGCAGCTGTCGCCTACGTCATCAGTCGCCGCCGCTTGTAAATATAGCTGATGACGAAAGAAATACCCGCTTGATGTCGAGCGGGTATTTTGATTATGTAGTTTTCTTGCGAGCTGCGGCCTTTTTGGCGGAAGCTTTTGACTTGGTTGACACACGGCCGCGGCGAGCGGGTTTTGCGGGTGCGGCTTTGAGGAATTCTAGCGCCTGCTCGTGAGTGATGGTTTTTGGGTCGGTGTCTTTAGGGACCTTGGCGTTTTTGCCGCCGTCGGTGATATATGGACCAAAGCGGCCGTTGAGGACTTTGACGCCGTCGCCGAAATCAGCGATATTCTTCTCGGCTTCGACCTGGAGTTTGGCGGCGTAGAGTTCGCGAGCTGTTTCTAGGGTGATGGTGTGTGGGTCTTCAGGTTTGATGGAGACGAAGAGTTTGCCAACTTGGATGTACGGGCCAAAGCGGCCAATGTTGGCTTTGATGTCTTGCCCGTCTTCGGTTTGACCGACGACGCGCGGCAACTTGAACATTTCGAGCGCCTGTTCCAAGGTGACTGTTTCGATTTTCGCACCCTTCGGTAGCGGTGCAAAGCGCGGTTTATCGTCGTCATCAGTGGTGCCCAGTTGCAACATCGGACCAAAGCGGCCAAAGCGTGCCAGGATGGGTTTGCCAGATTTTGGATCGATGCCGACTTCGCGGTTAGCACCGACTTTGCTACGGTCGATACCGCCTGACTGTTCGATCAATTTGTGAAATGGCGTATAGAATCCGTGCAGCATGGCGCTTTTGGCCAGATCAGCTGCAGCGATTTTATCAAATTCAGTTTCGACGTTGGCGGTGAAATCATAGTCAACGATTTGCGTGAAATGGTCGGTCAAAAAGTCAGCGATCAATTCTCCGCTCGGCGTCGGGATGAGTTTGCCGCGGGTGGAGCCGGTTTTTTCCTGAACGATGTCACGGCTGACTTCCTCGCCGTTGTAGCTGAGGACGATGACGTCGCGCGGCTGGCCTTCGCTGTCACCTTTTTCGACGTAGCCGCGGGTCTGCACGGTGTCGATGATGGTAGCGTAAGTGCTTGGCCGGCCAATGCCGAGATCTTCGAGTTTTTTGACGAGCGAACCTTCGGTGTATCTGCTCGGCGGCCGGGCGAAGGTTTGGCGGGCGGTGATGTCGTGGGTTTCGAGGGTGTCGCCGGTGTGGAGCTTTGGTAAGATTTCGTCTTTGCCGCCGCCATAGACACGTAAGAATCCGTCAAAGGTGATGACTTCGCCTTTGGCTTCAAAATGTAACTTGTTATTTCCTTGAATATCTATGGAAATTGTCGTCTTCTCTAATTTCGCTGCCGACATTTGCGACGCTAGGGTGCGGCGGCGGATCAGGTCGTAGAGTTTTTGGTCGCGTTCATCTGAGGTGACGGTTTCGCGGGTGATGTCGGTCGGGCGGATGGCCTCGTGAGCTTCTTGGGCTGAGGCGGATTTGGTTTTGAATTTGCGCACAGTCGAATAATCCGGGCCGTACAGCCGCTTGATAAAATCAGTCGCGCTGGCGATGGCCTGCCCGCTCAGATTGACTGAGTCGGTACGCATGTAAGTGATCTTACCATCCTGGTAGAGCCGCTGGGCTGAAGCCATGGTGGCTTTGGAACTAAAGCCAAGCTTGGCGTTGGCCTCCTGCTGCAGAGTCGAGGTCGTAAACGGCGCGGCTGGATTGCGAGTGCCAGGCGTCTTGGAGATGTCGCTGACGGTGAATGTGGCTGTTTTGAGGCTAGTTAAGAATTCGTGGGCGGCTGCTTCAGAGTCAAATTTTTGGTTGAGCTCGGCTTTGAATTCTTGGTTGTCGTGAATGAATACGGCGGTCACCTTGAACTGTGAACTGCCTGCAAATTTCATAATTTCTCGTTCGCGCTCGACTAGCAGTCGCACTGCCGGGCTCTGAACGCGGCCAGCCGACTTACCGCCTGGCACTTTTTGCCAGACCACTGGGCTGAGCTCAAAGCCAACCAATCGGTCGAGGATTTGCCGTGCCTGCTGAGCTTGCACCAGATTCATATCAACAGTACGCGGGTTTTTAATGGCATTGGTGATAGCGTCTTTGGTGATCTCGTGAAAGACGATGCGTTTGGTCGTCTCAATCGGCAAATCTAACACTTTACAGAGATGCCAAGCAATCGCCTCCCCTTCGCGGTCTTCATCGGTGGCCAGCCAGACGTTGTCTTTGCCGACAGCTTTGACATTTTTCTTTAGCTCGGTGATGACTTTCTTTTTCTCTGGATCAACTTCGTAGACAGCAAAAAAATCATTCGCCACATCAATTGGTGGCGTGCCGTCCTTGGTTTTTTTGACAATCGAGCGGATGTGTCCCACGCTTGACAGGACATGAAAATCCTTGCCCAAGTATTTCTCAATGGTTTTAGCTTTGGCTGGTGACTCGACGATGACGAGATTTTTCATAACTTTATATTATACCATATTGGACGACCCATCAAATAATGGCCGTTTGAGCGTGGCGGTTTCTGCGCTATTTCTGGTTACTATCCATCAGGTCGCGGGCGCGCTTAACGTATTGTCCAGCCGCTACTGCTGCCATAGGAAGATAGCCTGCAAAGCTCAGTTTACCTAGTCCTTTCAGCGTCTTGGCGGCTTTCTGATGGCCCAAAGACTCTGCCGACTTGCCGATGATGAGTAATGTCGTGGTTGCTGCGAGTAGTGCGCTGCTGAATCGTCCTGCTTGAGTTGGGCGAAGTGGCTCGCGTTCATCAGGGAGTTGCTTGTGTTTGCATTCGGCAACAGCGGTAGCAATGGCTTTTGTTGATTCTAGGCCAGCAATTGTCGCCACCATGGCTTTTGATGTGGGGTCCTCTTGTGATAACTTCAGTAGTGCTGCTGCTCCAACGATTTTATCCCTGATGGGGTCTAGCTTGATGCCTAATTTTGACTGTTGGTTAAGGGCCCTCGCCAGTGAACCATCGACTTTGTCTGACAACTCACCAGCAACTAGTGCTGCCATGCCCTTGAGGGAGTCGGCATGCTTGATACCGTATAGGCTGAGCATCGCACCTGCTACCGTCACACCGTTCGGTAGTGTTACTATGTCGTCTGAGACAGGTTGTTCTTCTGGGGACTTGGTGGGACGAAACTGTGGTTGATGTTCTGCATTCATTGACAATATAATAACACTATGGTGAAGTATATTCAAGCATAGGCGTTATCGTAGCGTCCAGTTGTTTGCCCCGAGTGGCTTGATCACGCCATTAATCTCCAACATGGTGAGTGCGGTGGCAAAATCAGCTGCTGGCAGTCCGGACTGTTTTTGTAGCTCATCGCCGTCACGTACGCCATTTTTGATGAGCTTGGCGATGGTAATTTCAGCTGGTGTAGAACCAATTGGCAATGCGCATTGGGTGGGCTGGGTGGATTTCCAAGTTGGCGCAATGGCGTTCAAAATATCCTTGGCTGAGAGCGCTGGATTGGCACCTTGAAGCAGCAGGTTGTTACACCCTGCGGATAATGGGCTGGTGATGTTGCCGGGAACGACAAACACGTCACGCCCCTGCTCGAGGGCGTATGCTGCGGTATTGAGCGTACCGCTACGTTCAGCCGCTTCGGTGATGATGATAGCGTCTGCCAGCCCGCTAACCAGGCGGTTTCTTTGCAAAAAGCTCCATTTGCGTATTTTCATGCCGTCGCCGCGCATCCATTCTGACAGGACTGCGCCGCCCTGTTTGATGATGTTTTCTGCTAATCCTCGGTTGCTGCGCGGTGCAATATCTGGGAGCTCTGACGTGACGATGCCAATGACCGTGCCACCAGCATTGAGAGCTGCGGTCTGGGCAATGCTATCAACGCCAAGTGCTAGTCCACTGATGATAATCACCCCGGCTTGTGCCAGGTCTGTGGCTAACCGTTCGGTAACCTCGCGTCCATAGCTGCTTGGTTTGCGTGTACCGACGATCGCGACTCGAGGAGCCTGGCTATCTGGGAGTTTTCCCATAAAACATAACCTTTTTGGCGGCTTGGCAATATTGACCAACCTCTTGGTGAAAATATGCTCCTCTGGTAGTACTGTATTGATTTCCATGACTTTTATTGCAAAAAGTATTGACACTATGTCAAATCTTTGCTATAATGATACACGATTGGTTGATCAGCGAGTTCAACCAAATGCACCTTATACCCCCTATTCTAACTATATGTTAGGTTGCGCGCAATGGCATTAAGTATCTTACCCTCCACTTTTTGCGTTAAACGTTACGCGCATACTAACCCCTTTAACTACCCTTTTGATTAAGGCGACCTCTGTTTCATGGTGAGTACGCACTGTATTGACGATTCGTCAGGCGCCGGTCTTTTGGAGTTTTGACCGCAGACGCTTTGCTATGACATGGAAGCTCGGGTGGGTTGAAGGGTAACAAAGCACCAGGTGATGCCCACCCTTACCTGGTGCTTTTTTAGTTGGGAAATTATTTTATTTCGTTTGGTGTTTTTGACAATTTTTACAAATGCCTTCTAGTTCAAAGTGGTGTTTGACGACGGTAAACTGATGTTTGCGGCTGAGATAGCCGACAAGCTGCTCCAATTCTGGTGTTTGGATAGGCTCAGCGTTTTGACAGCGGATACAGTAGAGATGGTGATGATGTGGGATGAATGGTTCAGCGAGCTCGTAGTAATTTTTCCAGCCAATAGCAACAGCGCTGACGATGTGTAGCTGGTCAAAAGTGACAAGGGTACGGTAGACGCTAGCTCGGTCAATGTTTTTGCACTTTTTGGCAATATCACTAATGGTTAGCGGAACAGCTGACTGTTGCAATACCCCAAATACTTGCTGGCGTGGTTTCGTCAGGCGCAGGTTGTGCTGTTTAAGCAGTTCGTCTATTGTCATACTGTTGCAATTATATCATTTATTGCGACAAATTTGCAATAGATGAGAGGGTTTGGCATTATGAAACATTATGGATATAGCGATTAGAACAGTAATGAATTTGCATGAGTTTGCGCCATCACCGGATGTGAATGCGGCTTTTTCTGGTTTGGTGGCGGCAGTCGTGCAGGCAGCAGCTTTACCGAGTTGGTGCAATGAGGAGGTGCGTCGCGAAGTGCAACGCCGTTGCTCCCTGTCGGAGTCAGAGATGGAAATGTATTGGTCGCGGCGAATTGCCAGCTCAGCCCGTCCGCAGCAAGAGCTGGAAACGTTTTGGTATATTGATAATTACCGCGAGCTGGTGCGGCGTGAAGTTGGTCTACTGGGTGGCTCGGGTTTGATGTTGAGTGATAGTAGTCGCGTGGCGATGATCGGCAGTGGTCCTCTGCCTTTGACCGCTTGGTGTCTGTGGTGTCAGACAGGCGCGATGGTTGATTTGGTGGACGTGGCGCCAACTGCTTTGGCGCAGTCGTGCGAGTTGGCTCAGGCGATTGACTGGCCGGTTGGCGAATGTCTAGTGGCGGATGGAGCGGTAGTGGCTCTGCCGGACAATGCGTATGACGTGATCTATGTAGCTGGGCTGGCGGGCGATTCGGTTGAATCCAAACAACAAATTATTGATAATATTTTGCCAGCGCTCCGGCCTGGCGGGCGGATCATTGTGCGCGGTGCTCATGGTGCGAAAACGTTGCTATACCCAGCGTTTGACCCGAATAGTTTGCGGCGCGTGCAGTTGCTGGTCGAGTATAATCCTGACGACGATATCATTAACTCAGTATATGTGTATAAGAAAGGCTAATTATGAATGATAAGATTGCGTTATATCTTGTGAATGGTGCGCTGGGTGCCGGCAAAACCACGCTGGTTGATTTTTTGGTGCAGCAACCGGAGTTTGCTGGCGCGCGAGTGATTGAAAATGAATTTGCGTCGGAAAGTATTGATAGCTGTACATTAGCGCAACGCGTTGATGAACTAGCGACAATTGCTGGCGAGTGTATCTGTTGTAGCAGTGGCGAAGAGTTAGTTGATATCTTGCACAATTTTGCAATAAGCGAACGAGCACCAGTGATTATTGAGTCAACTGGTGTCGCTAATACTCTGCGGGTGGTTGAGAAATTACTGGCTGGTGATGTCTTTGAGCAGTATGATTTGCAGCAGTCGTTGTATGTTGTGGATGGAGCTGAAGCCAGGGCTGATGGCCTGGCGGAGGCTTTGCTAGTGGAAGCTCGGGCGGCGGACATGGTATTGATCAGCAAGCTGGATTTACTGGCTGAAAATGATTGCCGGCAGCTAATTGAAACATTGTTGCAACAAGGATTAACGAAGGTTGTGAGGATGGATCACGGCAAATTTGATCTGGTTCAGCTTGGTGACAAGTCGCACATTTTGGATTATTTACTACTGCATGAGCCTGTGAAAAACGCAGTTGAGAATGCTTTGAATTATAGCGTGATTGATGTGGCTGAATTGGCTATTAGTGCTGAGAAGATTGAGA
>ERZ772764.102-NODE-102-length-58100-cov-10.220243_pt1 | contig 58100 bp, 62 predicted proteins | sample MGYA00512163_ERZ772764 | MGnify/ENA primary metagenome ERZ772764 (study PRJEB29015, sample SAMEA2737903) | human oral metagenome | biome: human oral; feature: human-associated habitat; material: dental | place: China | collected 2094 ... | reverse complement strand
GTACGATAATCTTAAAGAGGAAATTATAGGCAGTCCAATTTACAAAGAGCATAATATTGAATATCTGGCTGATTGCATAGAAAATTTAAGAAATAAATGTATACAGCTAGAAGTCTAGAATTTATAGGAGATGACGAGTAGTGAAATATTATAAAGGAATAACACTTAGAAATAATATGTTTTCTTAATTTTCAAGTATACTGGACTTTACCTTTGAAAAAGGAGAAAATGCAGAAATATTTTTATATTATGCATTAAGCTTTTTTCTAATATGATTTATTGTTATAGTTATATACTTTAATAAAGTATATCTGAAAAATAAATATAAAATAGATTTTTTTGAAGAAAAATAGTAAAATATATAAAATCATCATAAAAACAATACTAAGGGAGTGATTTTTTTGAAAAAATTAGGAGCAATTATTTTATTATTATTCTCATTGCAGTTATTTGGAGAAGGATACGAAGTAAAGAAAAGTAAAAAAGTTACATTGTCAGAACAGCAAATAAATCAGGAAAATAAAGAAATAGAAGCGGGAGTAAAAAATGTTGTAAAAGAAACTTATAAAGTGCTTCTGTCCTCCGTTTCCAATGAAATAGAATCTAGTTTTCAAGCTGAAATAGATACAGAGAAAATGACCAAAAAGGAAAAAGAAGAACTAAAAAAAGCTTCTAAAATCATAGCAGAAAGCTATTCAAAACTTTTTGCTCTAGTAGCTGAAACAACAGAAATTAAAGTGAAAAAGATAGAATATTTGTCAAATTCAAAAGTAAATGTAAAATACGAGACAAAAATTATAAATATTGATGAAGTGGATATTGATGATAAAGATGAAAAAGAAATTGAAAAAAGATTTTTGAAAAGATATGGGCGTAAATTACCAAAAAATGATAATATAGAAGATGTTTCAAAAATGATGAACATATATATGGAAATATTAAAGGAAAAATTTGATAATGCTAAAAAAGCTAAGAAATATGAAATTGATAATGAAGAAATGGAACTGGAAAAAATTAAAGCGAAATGGACTTCAAAAGAGTTAGAGGAAACTCTTAGAGAGCTTGATAAAGTTATGAAAAAGAAATAATTTTTTGGAACAGCAGAAGCTGTTCTTTTTTTGATAATTAATAATATTGAATTATAAATCACTTGTTTTTTAAAATTTTCAAGGTATACTTTTAATAGGAATAAACTTTCAAAAAAATGAAAATTTAAAATGAAAAATACAAGGAAGGAAAATAAAGAAATGAACAAAAAAGAACAGGCTATGCTTTCTATTGCAAGAGAAATAGTATTTTCGGAAGCTGGAGAAAGAATTCCTTCCATAATTGAATACTCTCAAAAGTATAATATTTCAGTAGGATTAATTCAGAAAGCACTTATGTCATTGCAGGAAGAGGGGGCGCTTGAAATTGAAAGAAAGGGCGTACTCGGTTCATATATAAAAAAAATTAATAATGAGATACTTATGGAAAAAAGTGTTTTCGGTTCTCTTGTAGGAGTGATGCCGCTTCCATATTCCAAAAGGTACGAAGGACTTGCAACGGGAATAAAAAATAATTTTGAAAATTATAAGGTGAACTTTTATTTTGCATATATGAGCGGTTCAGAGGTAAGACTGAATCTTCTAAGAAAAGGGATTTACGATTTTGCAATAGTTTCGAGACTTGCGTATGAAATTGAAAAGGAAAAGTGTGATGATATTGAGGTAATATTTGGGTTCGGAGAGAAAAGTTATGTCTCAAGACATGTGCTGCTGAAAGCGGCAGGAATAGGAAAAATAAGGAAAATAGGTGTAGATAAAAATTCTGAAGATCAGAAGTATATGACAAGGGAATGTATAACATCAAAAGATTGCCAATATATTGAGATTAATTATAATGAAACATTAAAACTGTTAAAAAACAATATAGTTGATGCAATTATATGGAATTATGATGAAATTGAAGAAAAGCAGATAAAAATAGACTATGAAGAATTACCAAATAAAGAGGTTTTAAATAAGGCAAATGAAGCAGTTCTTGTAATAAAAAAACAGAATCAAATGTTAAGAAAATTAACAGAAAAAATTATAAATGTGGAATATATAGGAGAAATACAGAAAAAAGTACTGGAAAATAAGATGTTACCAGCTTATTAGTAATTACTTATTAATATTTATTTTGTATAGTTGAATGATTTTAATTTAAATATTCAATTTTTTGAAAATTTAAAGAAAACAGTATGGGAGGTTAGAAAATTGGATAAAGAAAATCTGGCTTTCAGATTAGGGATTTTAAAGGAAGCAGGTGTAATAAATGAAAGAATTTATGATAAACTTACACTTCTGATAAAATATCTGTATGAAAAATGGAAAATCAGTCTGACAGAAAGCAATGGAGGAATGTTTATAACTCATTTGTCGATGGCACTAAAGAGAATTGAAGAAAATGAAAAAGTCAGCAATATCGATGAAAGAGTTTTTCAGGAAGTTCTGAAATCTGAAAAACTGGAAGAAATTAAGGAAATTTATAATGATATTGAAAAAAATGTGTTTATTGAAAAACTGCCTGAAGAAGAAAAAAAATATATTTTAGTAAATTTATTATTAATAAAGGAAAATGAATAAAAGGAAAGGAGGAAACAGATGAAGATAGTAGTAGGAGGACAGATAGACAAGGAAAATGTTGCAGAAATAATAAAAAAATATATTCCTGAAGCAGAAATAACTATAAAAAGTGATATTGATGCCGCTATGGATGTAAAATTGGGAAATGTTGATTATTATTTTGGAGCATGTAATACAGGTGGTGGTGGAGCACTTGCAATGGCCATTGCCATAGCGGGAGCTGACAAGTGTGCTACTCTTGCAATGCCGGGAAATATTCTGGAGGAAGAAAAAATAAAAGATGAAGTGAAGGCAGGAAAAGTGGCATTTGGATTTACTCCACAGTCAGCAGAGCAGGTTATAAAAATAGTTGCAGAGTATATAAAGTAAATAAGGAACATTAGCGTCATCTTAATATTTTTTATTCTATTTTGATAAAATTATAAATTAAGTTTGAAATATGATGAAATTAAGGAGGAACGAGATGGAGAAATTTTTAGTCAGTGCGTTATTAAGTGGATTTGCTTCAATATTGGCAAATCTTGGAGTTGCAGTATTTAATGATGGATTAAGACCGATGCTGCCTGAATATCTGGAAGGAAGAATGGACAGAAAGGCACTCGCGGCAACAAGTTTTGCATTATCATTTGGGCTGGTAATAGGTTTTGGAATTCCGTTTTCCATAGGATCAACTATAATATTAATACACAGCATATTGCTTGGAACGGACATAATCGGAACATCTACACCAAGAAATAACAAGGGACTTGTACTTGCCGGAGTAATAGGGGCTCTGTATGGTATGGGACTTGTTTTTGGACTTGAAAAGATTGTAGAAATATTCAGTAAAATGCCTATTGATTTTCTACCAAGCCTTGCAAAAGTAGGTTCTCCAATAATTGTAGGATTTTCAGCATTTCCGGCATTGGTGACAGGTTATCAGTATGGAACAAAAAAAGGTGCATTAACACTGGTTATTACATTACTTGTAAGACAGATTGCGGCGGTATTTGGTAAAATACCTATTGCTGAAAATGTGAAAATTACTTTAAATCCTGACGGAATGGCTCTTCTTGTAGCAGTTATTGTAATGCTGTTCTTTGCGATAACTGATAAAAATACTGAAAAGACAAATTCTAACGAAATGCTTGTAGGAATATTTTCAGCAAGAGTTGCCAGAGTTAAGAAAAATATAATACCTCTTTCGATTATGGGTGGACTTATAGCGGCCGCATGCAGCTTAAAACTTGTGGCAGGAGATCCTATATCTTTGAAATTGCTGGCTTCAACACTTAAAGATGCATCAGGCGGAGATTCAAAAACTTTTGAAGCAGGACTTGTGGCACTTGCAAGAAGTATAGGATTTATACCGTTGGTTGCAACAACTGCAATAACTACGGGAGTATACGGACCTGCAGGAATGACATTGATATTTGTAGTAGGAATATTTATAAAAAATCCGGTTATTTCATTTATAGTGGGAGCCGGAATTTTAGCAATCGAAATATTATTACTTGAATTAATAGCTAAAAGCCTTGACAGATTTCCAGGTGTTAAGGCGTGCGGAGATCAGATAAGAACAGCCATGACAAAAGTCCTTGAAGTTTCACTGCTTGTTGGAGGAATGATAGCAGCTAATGAAATGGCAGGGTCAACAGGACTGGGATTCCTATTTGTAGGTGGATTCTATCTTTTAAATAAAACTTCTAAAAAACCTCTGGTTGATATGGCTGTAGGGCCTGTGGCAACAATTGCCTTTGGAATTATATTGAATATACTGTTTATTCTTCATTTATATGTTCCAGTAGCTGCAAAATAATGTAATCTGAAGGGAAAGGGGAAAATAATGTTAAAAGATGGATATACTCTGATGCACGAACATATTTTTATAGATTTATCGGGAGTAAAAAAGCTTGATGACTGCAGGCTTGACTGTAAAGATGAAACAATTGAAGAATTTAAGGAACTTTATAAAAATGGAGTAAGGAATATAACAGAAGTCACTAATATAGGTATGGGAAGAAATATAAACTATATAAGGGAAGTTTCTGAAAAGTCAGGAATAAATGTCATATGTGCTACAGGTTTTTATAAGGAACCTTTCTATCCTGAATTTGTTTATGAAAAAAATGAGAAGGCACTTTCAGAGATAATGAAGAAGGAAATTCTGGAAGGAATAGATGGGACAGGAATTAAGGCAGGAATAATAGGAGAAATTGGTTCGAGCAAGGATAAAATAACAGAAACCGAACTTAAAGTTTTTAAATCTGCCATAATTACACATCTTGAAACAGGAATTCCAATAACTACTCACACATCCTTAGGAACGATGGGACATGAGCAGGTGAAGTTATTTAAGGAGTATAAGGTTAATCTGGACAAGATTGTCATAGGACATGTCGATTTAAGCGGAAATACGGAATATATACTTAAAATGCTTTATGATGGTGTATATGTTGAATTTGATACTATTGGAAAAAATAATTATCTGTTGGACGATATACGAGTGGAAATGCTGAAGGAAATAGAAAAAAGGGAACTGATTGACAGAGTGTTTTTATCAATGGACATCACGAGAAAATCAAATATGAAATATAGTGGTGGAATAGGTTATAATTATATATTTGAGGTATTTCTTCCTAAACTGGGGGAAGCGGGAATAAAAGAAAGTTCGATTGAAAAAATGCTGAAAACAAATCCTGAAAATTTCTACAAGTAAGGGAGGAGCGGAAAATGAAAAAAATATTATTATTTATTTTATTTATGCTAAGTTTCAATATATTTTCTGAAAATCTTGAAAATCTAAAAAAAATAGACGGAATTACGCAAAAGTATATTGATAATGAGACTATACCAGGTTCAGTCGTATTGATATCAAAAAATGGCAAAATAGTATATTTAAAAGCTTCAGGATATGCACAGCTATATGACAAGGATAAAAAATTAGAAAAACCGGTATTGATGAATGAAAATACAATTTTTGACTTGGCTTCCCTGACAAAGGTTATGGGAACAGCACAGGCTATTATGAAATTATGTTCTGAAAATAAAATAAATGTAGATGATAAAGTAAGCAAGTATATTAAAGGATTTGAAAAAAATGGAAAAGAAAATGTAAGAATAAAAGATTTGCTTACACATACATCAGGACTTACCCCATGGAAGCCGGTTTATTATCATGCAAAAAATTCTAAAGAAACTTTAGAGTATATTAAAAATATGAAACTTGAATATGAAACTGGAACTCAGAGAAAATATAGCGATTTTTCATTTATGGCTCTAGGTTTTATAGTTGAAAAAGTTACAGGACAAAAATTGGACGTGTATCTGGAAAATAATATTTATCTTCCTCTAAATATGAGACATACAAAATTTAATCCGAAAAAAAAGAAAATTACAAAAAATATAGCATCAACTTCTTATGGAAATCCTTTTGAAGAGAGAATGGTAAAAGATGATGATTTTGGATATAAGGTAGATGAAAACTATGAAGATTTTAAAGGTTGGAGAAAATATACATTAACAGGTGAAGTAAATGATGGAAATTCATTCTATGCAAATAATGGTGTAGCAGGGCATGCAGGATTATTTTCAAATGTGAAGGATTTGTATGTTTTAGGTGAAGTTCTATTGAATGGTGGTTCCTACAAAGGGAAGAAAATATATTCAAAAGAAATCATAGACATGTTTACAAGTGTTCAAAGTTCCTTTGGACATGGCTATGGATGGGAAATAAACAGAGGTGGAGAAAATTCAGGGTATATGGGAAAATATTCTGATGAATATTTTGTTGGACATACTGGGTTTACAGGAACTCAAATAGTATATGACATGAAGAATAAAATACAGGTAATAATTCTTACAAATAAACAGAATTATGGAGTGGATAAGGATACGAAATATAAATCAACATGGGCATATGCAAGGGAAATAATGAATGTAGCTGGAGAAACTTTTGAAAAATAATATGAAAAGAAAAGAGTGGAAAAATGAAAACTTATCCTTTAAATTCGCTTTCAATTATAGAAGCACAGGAAAAACAGTTTAAACTGGTAGATATTATAACAAAAAACATGTCAGGAAGTGAATTTCTGGATTTAGGAGATTTAGGAGTCAGAAAAGGAATAAACCGACCTGTAAAAACTGAAAAAATAGAAAAGGTTATAGCTGAATTTTTTAATGCTGAAGACTGCATGCTGACAAGAGGAGCAGGTACCCAGGCGATAAGATGGGGACTTTTGGCGGCAGTTAAACCGGGAGAAAAAATTCTGATTCATGATGCTCCGATATATCCTACAACAGAAGTAAATATAAAAAGTATGAATTTGCAGATTGTAAAGTATAACTTTAATGATTTAAGCAGAATTTCCGATGTAATGAAAAATGAAGAACTGAAATTCTGCCTTTTGCAGCATACAAGACAGAAGCCGGATGACAGTTACAATTTGGAGGAAGTAATAAAAGAGATAAAAAAAATAAGGCAGGACATGGTAGTACTGACAGACGATAATTATGCAGTCATGAAAGTGGAAAAAATAGGAACGGAACTAGGAGGAGATATTTCAGCATTTTCAACATTCAAGCTGTTAGGTCCTGCAGGAATCGGTTGTCTTGCCGGAAAAAAAGAATATATTGACAAGGCAAGGAAAATGAACTACTCAGGCGGAGGTCAGGTTCAGGGATATGAAGCCATGGAAGTTCTGAGAGGGCTTGTTTATGCACCTGTAAGTCTGGCAATACAGGCACAGGAAAATGAAAAGCTTGTAGAAAAATTGAGCAACAGAGAAAAATACCCATACATAAAGGATGTATTTCTGGCAAATGCACAGTCAAAAGTTCTGCTGGTGGAATTTAAGGAGAATATAGCCGAAAGACTGATAGAGATTTCAGAAACCTTAGGAACATTGCCTAATCCTGTAGGAGCTGAATCAAAATATGAAATACCGCCGTTATTTTACAAGGTTTCAGGAACATTTTTAAAAAGTGATCCGACACTGAAAGACAGAATGATACGGATAAATCCTAATAGAAGCGGTTCAGAAACAATAATAAGAATACTTGAAGAAGCATACAGACTAGTTTCTGAAGAGTTGACAAAGAGGTGATATGTATTGTTTACGGAAACATTGAAAAGGAGAAATCAGAAACTCATAAATGCGGCGTTCCAGCTCCATCAGGAAGGTTGTGTAACGCCTGACAGCTACATAATAGATGTGGACATATTTCTGGAAAATGCAGAAAAAATATTGAATGAAGCAAAAAAGTTCGGAATTAAACTTTATTATATGACAAAACAGATAGGAAGAAATCCTTATCTTGGAAAAAAACTTCAGGAAATGGGATACTCAGGAGTTGTGGTCGTTGATTTCAGGGAAGCTGAGATTTTTATAAATCATAATCTGAAAATAGGGAATGTAGGACATCTGGTGCAGATACCAAAAAATATGCTTAGAAAAATTATTAAAAGCAATCCTGAAATTATAACGGTCTATTCGTATGAAAAGGCAGAAGAAATTTCAGAAATTGCACTGGAGCTGGGAAAAGTTCAGGATATTATGCTGAAAGTGGTGGATAAAAATTCATCAATTTATCCTGGTCAGGAGTCAGGATTTGAAATCGAAGGCATTGAAGAAGAAGTAAGAAAACTTCTTTCACTGAAGGGAGTAAATATAAACGGACTGACTTCATTTCCGTGCTTTCTGTATAATAAAGAAAAAAAACGTATAGAGCCTACTGAAAATATAAAAGCAGTAATGGAAACAAAGAAAATTCTGAAGGATAAATTTAATAATGAAATAGAACAGGTCAATCTGCCTTCTGCTACATCGGTGGAAAATATGAAAATGCTTTCTGAATCAGGGGGAACTCATGGAGAGCCGGGACATTCACTGACAGGTACGGTACCTATGGCGGAAGATGTTGAAATAGCTGAGCTGCCAGCTTACATATATATTTCAGAAGTTTCCCATAATTTCAGGGGAAAAGGGTATTTTTATGGTGGAGGGTATTACAGAAGGTCAAATATAAGAAAGATTATAACAGGAAGCCCTGAAAAAAGATGTGAAATAAATGTAAATGAAATGGAACCGAGCAATATAGACTATTATCTGGAAATGCAGGAGGAAGGAAAAGTAGGAGATACGGTTTTAGGCTGTTTCAGGGCACAGATGTTTGTAACAAGGTCAGAAGTAGTATTGGTTGAGGGAATACAAAGTGGAAAACCTGAAATTATAGGAAAATATACATCTCTAGGAGAAAAAATAGAAAAATAGGAAATGATTTTAAAAGCAGTATTTAATAAAGAAAAAGGGGTAATAAAAATGGAACAGGGAAGATTTATAGTTATTGTACTTGACAGTTATGGTGTAGGATATATGGATGATGTTCTGGAAGTCAGACCGAGGGACTTTGGAGCAAATACATGTAAACATATAATAGACAAGGTTCCATACTTGAAACTTGAAAATCTGGAAAAATTGGGATTGATGAATGCTCTGGGAAAAAACTACGGAGAGATGAAAATGAATCCTGAAGCAGTATTTGGAAAATCAAAGCTTATGCATCATGGCGGAGATACATTTCTGGGACATCAGGAAATAATGGGGACACGTCCTGTAAAACCGCTTATAGCACCTTTTAGCCATTATATAGATAAAGTTTATGATGAACTTATAAAAGAAGGATACAAAGTAGAAAAAATAGGAGACGATATCCAATATTTATGGGTAAATGACTGTGTTGCGGTAGCAGATAATCTTGAAACTGATTTGGGACAGGTGTACAACGTGACAACCACTTTTCAGAAAATTTCATTTGAAGATGAACTGAAGATAGGAGAAATTGTCAGAAAAGTTGTGGAAGTGGAAAGAGTAATAGTATTTGGAGGAACTGAAGCAACGATAGAAAGCATAAAGGCTGCAAAAGAAGAAAAGGAAGGAAAGTACGTAGGAATAAATGCACCAAAATCAAAAGTTTATGAAAAAGGATATATGGTGAGACATCTGGGATATGGGATAAATCCTGAAACACAGGTTCCTACAATATTAGGTAAAAATAATATACCTGTAGTACTGGTGGGAAAAGTGGCAGACATAGTGTTTAATGACAAGGGAAAAAGCTTTCTGAATCTTGTGGACACTTCCAGAATATTTGACATTACTCTTGAGGAAATGGACAAGCTTGAAAAAGGGTTTATAGCTGTAAATATTCAGGAAACAGATCTTGCCGGACATGCGGAAAATCCTGAAAGATATGCACAGATACTGAAACTGAGTGACAGATACATTGGAAAAATAATGGAAAAGATGAATGGAAATGACATTCTTGTAGTTACTGCCGACCATGGAAATGACCCGACGATAGGACATTCCCAGCATACAAGGGAAAATGTGCCAATATTGATTTATAGGAAAGGTTTAAAAGCTGTTAATATCGGTCATAGGGAAACAATGTCAGATATTGGCGCTACAGCTGCAGACTATTTTAAAGTGGAAATGCCTGAAAATGGAAAAAGTTTTCTGGGAGAGCTGGAGTAAATTCAGGAATGTTTTAGTAGACAGAATACTAAAAAATCAAAAAAAGGACCGTCTCAAAATAGCAAAAATATAAATGCAATATATGAAAACTATATTTATTCATTTGCTAAAATTTTACTTATATAAAACAGTCATTCATTAAGGAAAAGTCAAAACTTGCCTAAAGATTCGAACATATGACTTTTCCTAAATTCATTTCCTATTTTACATTGTAAAATTTTAAATAATTTAAAAATATAGTTTTTACATTGATTTTTAAGTTTTCTTTTTGAGACAGCCCCTTTTTATATAATCAAAATATATAGTGTCAATTTATATATCAGTTATTCTTCCTCAACCTTATTATCCATCCAGTCCTTTCCTTCTATCATTCTTGTAACGACCATTGAAGCGACAGCATCTCCCGTAGAGTTCAGCCATGTAGCAGGAGGGTCTACCAGAAATCCTATAGTTGCTATGATAGGAAAAGCTTCCATTGGGAAACCGAACAGATTTATAATAAGCATTTCCCCTATAAGTCCTCCTCCAGGTACTCCGGACATTACAACACCGCCTAATACTGAAACGACAATGGCTATAAGATAAGTCCCTATTCCTGAGAAGTCTTTTCCAAATATACCAAACAGGAAGGAAATCTTCAGTATGGAAGAAAGGCAGGTTCCGTCCATATGCATTGTGGCACCGATAGGCAGGATAATTTCCCTTATGTCCTTAGGTACTCCCATTTTTTTAGTTGCTTCCAAGTTTACAGGCAGGGTTGCGATAGAGCTCTGAGTAGCTAAAGATGTAATGGAAGGGTTTAAAATATTTCCAAAGAAAGTACTGACACCTCTTTTCCCGCCCGCATAAAAGGAATAGGCTGCAAATGCCGCAAAAAAGTAGAATATACATATTGGATAGTAAATAACCATAGCTTTTGCATAGGAACCAAGCAACTGTGGACCAAATTCTCCTATAAGTGAGGCAAAGTAGGCACCAAGTCCGATAGGAGCATAATACATAATAATTTCAATAAATTTCATCATAACTTTTGAAAGTTTTTCAAGCCCTGCAGCTATGGATTTGTTTTCATCATCCACTAAACTTACACATGTTCCGAACAGTACTGAAAAGACTATTAATGGCAGCATATTTGATTTTGAAAATAATCCGGAAAAGTCAGAAACGGTAATAGCTTTTACAAATTGTTCTCCAAGGCTGACGGCTTCCACAGATTCAGGAGCGGAAATGGCTATATTTGTCCCAGCGGCAGGTGGAAATATCTTAACAACCAAAATTATTATGACTGAGGCAATGGCTCCTGTAACAACGAATGTTAGAAGCATATAACCTAAAATCATACCGAGCCTTTTCATGTTAATCATGCTTCCGACTGCACTTGAAATTGTTACAAATACGAGCGGAACTACTGCAGTAAACATAAGATTAATGAAAATGTCTCCAAAAGGCTTTAAAATAGTAGCTTTTTCCTTAAGAATGACTCCAATCACACTTCCTACGGCTATTCCTGATAACAAAAGAATGGGAAAGGAATAGTTTTCCCAGAAAGTGTTTTTTCTGTTTTCAGTTTTTCCCATAAAAACGCCTCCTATATTCTAATTTTGAATTTAAAAAATTCATTTTGCTATATTTCTTAGTAAAAGTATAGCATGATTTTATAAATTGACAAATATATAATTGAGAATTTTATCGTTTACAGTATTAATACATATTTTATATGGAAATAGCTCATGTAAATTAAATCTTCCTAAGAAATGACATGCTTTTATCATGTCAGATTTCTTTATTGATTTTATTAGTTAAATTTTATATAATTATAAGAAATAAAGGGTAAATTGAAGGAAGGAAAATAAAAATGGATTTTAAGATACATTCAAAGTTTCAGCCTACAGGAGACCAGCCGCAGGCAATAGATAAAATAGTCGAAAACATTGAAAATGGTATTACAGATCAGATTCTTCTTGGAGTTACAGGATCCGGAAAGACATTTACAGTGGCAAATGTAATCGAAAGGATAAACAGGCCTGCATTGATAATGGCTCCGAATAAGACGCTGGCAGCCCAGCTTTATAATGAATATAAGCAGTTTTTTCCTGAAAATGCAGTGGAATACTTTGTTTCCTATTATGACTACTATCAGCCGGAAGCATATATAATGCAGACGGACACATATATAGAAAAAGATTCTTCAATAAATGATGAAATAGATAAGTTAAGACATGCGGCAACAGCGGCCCTTTTAAATCGTCGTGATGTAATAATAGTGGCTTCTGTCTCGGCAATATATGGACTGGGATCTCCTGAAGCATATAAAAAACGTTCAATTCCAATTGATGTGGCGACAGGTTTTGACAGAAATGAGCTGATCAGAAGGCTGATTTCCCTTAGATATGAAAGAAATGATATTGCTTTCGAGAGGGGAAAGTTCAGAGTGAAGGGGGATGTACTTGATTTACATCCAAGTTATCAGGATACAGGATACAGGTTTGAATTTTTTGGAGATGACCTTGAGAGCATTTCAGAAATTAATACTCTTACAGGACAGAAAATAAGGGATATACAGAGACTTACAATAATGCCTGCAACACACTATCTGTCAACTGAAGATTCTGAAAAGATGTTTGAAAGCATAAAGTCTGAACTTCATGACAGGATTGCTTTTTTTGAAAGACAGAACAAACTTCTGGAAGCGCAGAGAATCAAACAGAGAACAGAATATGACCTTGAAATGATAGCTGAAATAGGATACTGCAAAGGAGTAGAAAATTATTCAAGATATTTGACAGGAAAGCTTGAGGGGGAAGCACCGGATACTCTTCTGGATTATTTTCCTGATGATATGGTAGTTTTCCTTGATGAGTCACATATATCAGTTCCTCAGATAAACGGAATGTACAAGGGGGACAGGGCAAGAAAGGAATCACTTGTAAATAATGGGTTCAGACTGCCAAGCGCTTTTGACAACAGACCCCTCAAGTTTGAAGAGTTTTTTTCAAAAGTTCCTCAAGTAGTTTATATATCAGCAACTCCAAGTGATTATGAGCTGGAACAGTCAAAGGAAGAAATAATCGAACAGCTTGTAAGACCTACAGGAATTGTTGAACCGGACATTGAAATAAGACCTACAAAAAATCAGATTGATGATCTGATGGATGAAATAAAAACAAGGACTGCAAAGAAAGAAAGAGTCCTTGTAACAACACTTACGAAGAAAATGGCTGAAGAGCTGACAGACTATTATCTGGAATACGGAATAAAGGTAAAATACATGCACTCAGATATTGATACACTTGAAAGAACAGAGATAATAAGAGGACTTAGGAAAGGTGAATTTGATGTACTTGTAGGAATAAACCTCCTTAGGGAGGGACTGGATATTCCTGAAGTTTCACTTGTGGCAATACTTGAAGCAGACAAGGAAGGATACCTGCGTTCAAGACGTTCGCTAATTCAGACGATGGGAAGGGCGGCAAGAAATGTGAACGGACAGGTTATCCTATATGCAGATACTGTTACAGGCTCCATGAAGGAAGCAATAGATGAAGTCGAACGTCGTAGAAAAGTTCAGGAACAGTATAATATTGACAATAATATCAATCCTAAATCAATTGAGAGGGAAATTGCCGAATCAATTGTAGATTATGAAATCGTAAAAGAAGACAGCATAGACAAAATTAAGAAAAATTATAAGAGTCAGGCAGAAATTGAGAAGGAAATTAAACATCTTGATAAACAGATTAAAAAACTGGCTGAAGAGCTTAATTTTGAAGAGGCGATAAAACTTCGTGATAAAATGAATGAACTGAAAAAACTGCTGCTGGAATTATAAAACGGCAGATAGAAAAATGGCTAAAAAATTAGGAGCATTATTAATTTATGTAATATTGCAATTTAGGTAGCTTAAATAAAAAATAAAGAAATTAAGGAGAAAAAATGAGAGTATACTGTTATCCAACGTGTGGAACTTGTAAAAAAGCCTTTAAATGGCTTGATGAAAATAAAATAGGTTATGAAAAAAGACATATTGTGGAAGCAAAGCTTACTGTAAAGGAAGTTGAGGATATTTACAAAAAAAGCGGACTTCCTATTCAGAAAATGTTTAATACAAGCGGGAGAGTCTATAAAGAACTGAATTTGAAAGAAAAACTGAAGGATATGAGTGAAAAAGAAAAACTGGAACTGCTTGCTTCCGATGGAATGCTATTGAAAAGGCCTATTCTTGTAAACAGGACATTTGCACTTATTGGATTCAAGGAAGATGAATACAGGGAAAAACTGTTATAAAAAAATAAGAAAAATCTAACAGGTGAAAAAATATGGAAATGAAAAAAGAAAATATAAAAAAAGAGGATATGATTTTAAATCATGGGCTGCTGATAACCGTGTTTACCGTTATCTATTTTATATTTCAGCAGTTTATATATCCTTTCGTGTATATAATTCTAGTATTAACTATAGTAACTTTAGGAGATAAAGTTTCAAAAATTTTACCATTCTTAGAAATGTCAGAAACGGCAGAAGATATTTTTGTCAGTATAACTTTCTTTTTCTGTTTACTAATAGTAGCTGTAATTTCATATTTTTTAGGTAAATGGACAGAAAAGGGGTTAAAAAGAACGAATAAATATACATTGGGATTTATAATGTCAGCGATATTGGTCTATTTTATATATAAATATTATACAGAAAAAGTAGATCCATATGCGATAATATTAGACTCGCTTAAAATAGTCTATTTATATTGTGGAGCAATGCATATAATTTTTTCAATAGGACTTCTATTCGGTAAACAGATTGAAAAACTGGTAAATAAGTTAAAAGATTATATAAAATCAAAAATGAAAATAGAAAAAAATAAATAAGTTAATAATTCAGGAAAAAATAGGAATTAAAACAGAAGGGGGAAAGAATGGAACAGACTGTATTTTCAGTTAGTGAAGTAAACAGGGCAGTAAAACAGTATCTGGAAGGAACTCCGACTTTCAGGAATATGTATATCCAGGGGGAACTGTCAAATATAACATATTACCGTTCGGGGCATCTGTATTTTACATTGAAGGATGATAAGTCAAGTGTAAAATGTGCCATATTCAAGTATATTTATAAAAATATTCCAAATGATCTTAAAGAAGGGGATCACGTAAAAATAATGGGAAGTGCGACAGTGTACGAGGCAAACGGTTCATTTCAAATAATTGCCGAAACGCTTGAAAAAACTAATAAGTTAGGCTCCCTGTTTGAAAAGCTTGAAATGCTTAAAAAAATGTATCTTGAAAAGGGATATTTTGATGATTCAAATAAGAAACCACTACCTCAGCTTCCTGTAAATGTGGGAGTAGTAACTGCTGAAACAGGTGCGGCAATAAGGGATATAATAAATACGACACATAAAAGATTCAGAAATGTAAATATTTATCTCTATCCTGCAAAAGTTCAGGGGGAAGGTTCTGCAGCTGAAGTAGCTTCAGGGATAGAGTTTTTCAACAGAATGAAAAATGAAGGACAGCTTGATACAGATGTACTTATTGTTGGACGTGGTGGAGGAAGTATTGAGGATTTATGGTCTTTTAATGAAGAACCTGTAATAGAAGCAATCTTTAAATCAGAAATTCCTGTTATTTCAGCAGTAGGTCATGAAATTGACAATCTTCTCTCTGACCTTGTTGCAGACAGGAGGGCGGCAACTCCTACCCAGGCAGCAGAAATACTTATCCCTGTGAAGGAAGAACTGATAAATGCCCTTATACTTAGAAAAAATACTATAAATAAGCTACTTTTAAACAAAGTGGCATTCATGAAAAAGGAACTGGAACAGAGAAAAAACAGCTACTATATTAAGAATTTCGTAGGAACATTGAATGAGAAAAAATTCCAGCTGATGGAAAAGGAACAGAGAATAACAAGGGAACTTAAAAGAATTGTAGAAAAATCAAGGGAGCAGTTTGAGTATCGAAAAAAAAGATTTGAAAAGATTGACTTGAGATTTTTGATAAATGAGAAAAAAAAGCAGCTTGAAAGTCTTGAAAAACAGATAAATACTGAAATAAATGAAAAGCTGAAGGAACTTAGGAAGGAACTTCAACTGAAAGCGGCAAAGCTTTCAAAATATTCGGTAAACGATATATTGAAACAGGGCTATACAATAACAAGAAAAAATGGAAAAATTGTCAGACGTGGAATAGAATTAAGCAGATCAGATGTCATCGAGACAATGTTTGCTGATATGAAGGTAAAAAGTACAGTTAAATAGAGAAGTCATAGTATCAAAAAATGTAATAAATTATAAAAAAAGTTGCTTTTTTAGATATTATGTATTAAAATATACAAAATGTATATTTTAATACAAGGAGTGGGTTGGAATGGATTTTTATCTTTTAGGATTTAGGTTAAATGGAATAAAAAATATTGAAAAAGAGATTGCAATAAATTTTTATAAGCAGGATATTCGCAATTTTAATAGGGAAAATTATAATGTTAAAGGAATTTTTGGAAGAAATGGAATTGGGAAAACTGCTATTATAAAGGGAATTGAAATTTTAAGAAATATTGTATTAGACAGTGACTATTTGATTTTAAAAAGTAGTTTATTAAATGAAATAATAAATAAAAAACTTAAAGAATGTTATTTGTCTTCTGAATTTTTGATTATTGATAAAAATAATAAAAAACATGTTTTTGAACATTCAGTGAATTTGAAAATAGAAAATGGAAAAATTATTATTACAAAAGAAATAATAAATAAAAAGAAGTTGGATAGAAAAGAGATTTTAAAGACATTAATTATAGAAAATGGAAAGATAAACAAAGAGAAGTCAAATTATTTTAAAAATTTAGATGAAATAGAAAAGTTATCAATGAATTTACTGGATAGAAAAAGTATAATAAAACTGATTATTGATAATGTTGAAAAGAACATTGAAAAAGAGGGAACAAACGAACTAAAATCTGAAAAATTTGAATTTATATATTTATATGTGTTGTATTTAAAAGTCAACGTATTTACTCATTCGGAAGACAGTCATTATAAAATGGTTTATATCAATTTTGAAAATCAAAATTGGCTTGATAAAATATATGTTGATTATATAAATCAAGAAGCTAAAAAGAGAAATATCTTATCTAAAACAAAAGAAAAAATTGAAAATTTGAATAAAAATCTAAAAAGAAAAGAAAGATTTTTGAAATTATTTAATCCTGAACTAAATAAAATAGAGTTTGAAAAGAAAGATTTTGATGAAAATTATTATGAAATTGAATATGTTTTCAACTACAAAGATTACAAGATAAATTTTGAATATGAAAGTATGGGAATGAAGTCGCTGTTTCGATTATTTGATGTTTTAGATACTGTTAATAATAGCGGAATTGTGTTTGTGGATGAAATAGATATGAGTATTCATGATTTATATTTAAATAGGTTAATTGAGTTTTTTGCTGAAAATGGGAAAGGGCAGTTTGTATTTACAGCACATAATACCAGTATTTTAGATACTTTAAAAAAATATAAAAATTCAATAGATTTTATGACTGAATATCAGGAAATAAAGCCTTGGATAAAAAATGGAAATTATTCTCCAAGAAAGCAGTATTTGGAGGGAATGTTACCGAATATGCCATATAATATTGAATATTATGATTTTTTTGAAATATTTACTACATCTGAACAGGAGGGTTAAGAGGGGAGAATGAAACTGTGGTTGTTTTTAGTTGAGGGGAATTCAGATAAAATATATGTTGATAAAATTATTAAGTATTATGTAAAACCTGAAAAATTGAAGAAGGAAATTAAACTGGAATGGATTATTCTTGATGGAAAATATAATTATGATAAAAAAGAAAAACAGATTAAACAGAAAATAAATAAATTTAAAAATCAAAATAAAAACTCTGATTATGAAATAATTTATGTGATTGATCTGGATAAATTTAAAAGAGAAGAGAAAGATAGAATATTTTTAGAAGATATAAAAAAATTTATTCAAAAAAATAAATATAAATTGATAAAAAATAATGAGAATATTGAGATGATTTTGAAAACAGATAACAAGGATAAAAAGGAAAAGGTAAAAATTGCAGAAAGATTTATAATGGAAAAATCAAAAGAAAAACATTTAAATATTGAAGAACCTGAAAATGTGGATATTGGAAGTAATATTTTTAAAATATTAGATATTTTAGAAAGCGAGGTATAAAGAATGTCCAAAAGAGATAATTATTTATCATGGGATGAATATTTTATGGGAATAGCATTTCTGTCCGGTATGAGAAGTAAGGATCCGTCTACACAGGTCGGAGCATGTATCATAGATGAAGATAAGAAAATAATAGGAATCGGATATAACGGATTTCCGATGGGAAGTTCTGATGACAGCATGCCATGGGATAAAGAAGGTGATTTTTTAAATACAAAATATCCATATGTTGTACATGCTGAACTGAACGCTATTCTTAACAGTATAAAATCATTGAAAAACTGCACTATCTATGTGACACATTTTCCATGTAATGAATGTGCAAAAGCAATCGTACAGTCAGGAATAAAAAAAGTGATATATTTTTCCGATAAGCACAAGTCGCTTGATTCTACAAAGGCTTCAAGAAGGATTTTTGAAAATGCGGGAGTTAAAACGGAACATCTTAAAATGGAAAAAGAGAAAATAAATATAATATTTAAGGATTGAGAAAAAATCAATATTAGTATATAATAACAAAGTAAGAAAAATTATAAGAGGTGATATAAATGCAAGAAAAATCAATTAAAAAAGTAGTAGCTATGGGAATAGGAGCGGCAGTCTACATTGTATTGTCAAGGTTTGCGGCGATTCCAACTCCGATTCCAAATACTACATTACAGGTAACTTATGCCTTTTTGGCATTAATGGCTTTCGTATATGGTCCGGTAGTTGGACTGGGGATAGGGTTTATAGGGCATACACTTAATGATATGGTATCTTATGGAAATGTATGGTTCAGCTGGGTTCTGGCAACTGCATTTTTCGGATTATGTATGGGACTTTTAGGAAAAATAATCAAGGTTGAAAATTTCGATAAGGCAAAAGTTGTAAAATTTATAGTAGGAGATATAATTATAAGTTTACTGACTTGGGTAGCTATAGCACCTGTTCTGGATATTGTAATATACAAGGAACCACAGGGAAAAGTATTTGTACAGGGATTTGCCGCGGCATTGAGCAATGCTTCTGTTGTTGCAATTTTAGGAACCGTTCTGATATTTGCTTTCTCAAAAACAATTGTAAGTAAAGGAAGCCTGAAACAGGAATAGCTTTAAACGACCCGCATTTTCTGATCAGCTGTAATGCTGATAGGATTAGGCGGGTATTTTAAATAAGAGGGAGGAAGAATTCTTGGAAGAAATTAGGGAAAATGAAAATGGTAGAAAAATTGCGATAAACTTTGAAAAATTCACGTTCCAGTATGAAAGTCAGTCAGAACCTACTTTACATGATATAAACCTGAAAATATACGAAGGAGAAAAAGTTGTAATAATAGGGCCTTCAGGCTCAGGTAAAAGTACAATGGGACACTGTATAAACGGACTGGCACCATATTTTTATAGGGGGAATATAACAGGAAAACTTGAAATTTACGGTAAGCAGCTGAATGAAATATTTGAACATTCCAAGTATGTAGGAACAGTTCTTCAGGATTCGGATGCACAGTTTGTAGGGTTGAGTGTTGCAGAAGATATAGCCTTTGTACTGGAAAATGATGAAGTTGAAACAGAAATTATGAAAAATAAAGTAAGGGAAATAGCGGAATTTGTAAAAATTGAAAAATTGCTGGATTTAAAGCCGCATGATTTGTCAGGTGGACAGAAGCAGAAGGTTTCCCTTGCCGGAATAATGGTTGACGACACAAAAATATTTCTTTATGACGAACCATTGGCAAATCTTGATCCGCTAAGTGGAAAATATGCCATTGAGCTGATAGATGAACTTCATGAAAAAGGAGAAATCACTACAATAATTATAGAACACAGGCTGGAAGATGTTCTTCATAGGAAAGTTGACAGAATTATTGTTGTAGATAAGGGAAGAATAGTGGCAGATGGCACACCGGATAATATTTTAAAAGGGAATATACTGACAGAAATGAATATAAGGGAACCATTATATATTTCGGCGCTGAAATACAGTAATGTTGATCTTGAAAAATATCAGGATATTTCTGAAGTTGAAAAAATTGATTTTCCGGAAGTGAAGGAAAATATACTGAAATGGATAAAATATAACCAGGTTGAAAAGCAGGAAAAGGACTCGGAAACAATACTGAAACTCGAAAATATCTCCTTTTCATATAATGAAAAAAGAAAAATATTGAAAAATGTAAGTATCGATATAAAAAAAGGGGAAATGATAAGCATTGTAGGTTCAAATGGAGCCGGTAAATCAACACTGTCAAAAGTTATTGCAGGATTTGAAAAACAGGATGAAGGGAAAATCTACTATAAAAACCATGATATAAGTAATGAAAGTATAACTGAAAGGGCAGAAAAAATAGGATTTGTACTCCAGAATCCAAATGCCATGATTTCCAAAGTGACGGTTTTTGATGAAGTGGCACTTGGGCTTCAAACTAGAGGTGTTTCGCAGGATGAAATAGATAAAAGAGTGCTTGAAATCTTGGAAATATGTAAACTTAAGCCTTTCAGAAACTGGCCGGTAAAGGCGCTCAGCTACGGACAGAAAAAAAGAGTTACGATAGCTTCTGTACTCATATTACAGCCGGAAATAATAATAGTCGATGAGCCGACTGCAGGACAGGATCTCTTTCATTACAGGGAAATAATGGAATTTCTGAAACAGCTGAATGGATATGGAATTACAATACTCTTTATAACGCATGACATGCATCTGATGCTGGAATATACTGATAAAGCTTATGTTTTCAATGATGGAAAAGTTATAAAGAAAGGAAATCCCGCGGAAATTCTGGCTGACAGAAGAATACTTGAAGAAGCCAATCTAAAAGAGACTTCGCTTCATTATATGGCAGAAAAGGCGGGAATAAATTCAGAAGAACTTATAAGAACTTTTGTTAATTATGAAAAACTCCATCAGAAGGAAGGTGACTAGATGGCAAGTACGTTTTTACTGGAATACATAGAAAAAGATTCAGTAATCCACAAACTGAACGGAGCGGCAAAACTTATATGCTTTTTATTCTGGACAACAGCAATTATGCTGACTTATGATACTAGATTTTTAATGTTTTTAACAGTTTTAGGATTTATACTGTTTAAAGTTTCAAAGATAAGATTTAAGGAAATAAAAATAGTTTTTTACCTGATTTCCATTTTTCTTATACTGAATCTGCTAATGATATTTTTATTCTCTCCTCTGGAAGGGACAAAAATATACGGAACACAGCATGATGTTTTCAAAATTTTTGGAAATTATGTAGTAACGCAGGAACAGCTGTTTTATGAATTTAATATATTTATAAAATATTTTTCTGTAATTCCTGTCGCTCTGCTGTTTGTAATAACAACTCATCCAAGTGAATTTGCATCATCACTGAACAGAATAGGTGTGCCATATAAATTTTCATATGCAGTATCAATTGCGCTGAGGTATATACCGACAGTTCAGGAAGATTTTATTACAATCAGTAAGGCTCAGCAGGCAAAAGGAATAGATATTTCAAGAAATGTAAAGCTGACAACGAGAATAAAAAATGTATCCTACACATTGCTCCCTTTAATATTTTCGAGCATTGACAAAATAGATGTCATAAGCAATGCAATGCTTTTAAGGGGATTTGGGAAGAGAAACAGACGTACATGGTATCAGGCAAGAAAAATGAAGACATCTGATATGGTGGCAATTCTTATAACGGGAATATTTGTCATTGTTTCACTGATACTTATAAAAATGAATAATGGAAGATTTTATAACATATTTGTAAAATAGGAAGTTTCTATTATAAAAATTAGGAGGAAATTAGAATGAAAAATGATAAAGTAAGCGGAATGCTTGTTCTGCAGACGGATTTTGGATTACAGGACGGTGCCGTGGCGGCAATGTATGGAGTTTCGCTTGGAGTGAATCCGGATTTGAAAATATATAATCTGACACATGAAATAGAAACATACAACATATGGGATGCATCTTACAGACTGGTACAGACTTTACAGTACTGGCCTGAAGGAACAGTTTTTGTATCTGTAGTAGATCCGGGAGTAGGAAGTGAGAGAAAAAGCATTGTTGCAAAAACTAAAGATGGAAAATATGTTGTAACACCTGATAATGGTACTTTGACACATATACATTCAAACATAGGAATAGAAGAAATAAGGGAAATTGATGAAACTAGAAATAGACTGCCATATTCAGGAGAGTCCTATACTTTTCATGGAAGGGACATATATGCATTTACTGGAGCAAGACTTGCAAGCGGCGTAATTTCATATGAAGAAGTCGGAGAAAAACTTGAGGTTGAAAAAATGGAACTGCTCCAGACAACAGAAGTTAAAGTTTTTGATGATGGAGTAATTTCAGGAGCTATAGATATACTCGATATAAGATTTGGGAACTTATGGACAAACATAGACAGAAGATATTTTGAAAAAATTGGAATAAATTATGGAGATACATTGGAACTCGTAATAAAACATAACATGAGAAATGTCTATAACAGTACTGTAAAGTTTGTAAAATCATTTGCAGAAGTTCATATAGGAAGAACATTGCTTTATGTAAATTCACTGGATAAAATCGGTGTGGCAATAAACCAGGGTTCATTTTCAAGGGCGCATCAGGTGGAGTCAGGTTATCAGTGGACTGTGGAATTGAAAAAAATAGACAGATAGATTTTAGGAAAAGAGGACAGATGTTATGGTAAATATAGGGAATGACTGGGACAGTATTCTGAAGGGGGAGTTTGAAAAGGAATACTATCAGAATATGAGAAAATTTCTGGTAAAGGAGTATAAAACAAAAACTATATATCCTAAACCGGAAGAAATATTTTCAGCATTTAAGCTTACAAGCTATAAGGACTGTAAAATAGTCCTTCTTGGACAGGATCCCTATCATGGAGTAAATCAGGCACATGGGCTTGCCTTTTCTGTAAAGGAAGGCGTAAAATTACCTCCTTCATTGCAGAATATATATAAGGAAATAAGCAGCGAGTACGGTTACAGCATGAGTAAAAACGGATATCTTATTCCATGGGCAAAACAGGGAGTTCTTCTTTTAAATACAGCGTTAACAGTTGTTGCAGACAATGCAAATTCACATTCAAAAATTGGCTGGGAAATATTTACGGATAATGTCATAGAATATCTTAATGCAAGGGAAGAACCGTTAATATTCATATTATGGGGAAATAATTCAAGAAGCAAGAAAAGACTTATAGATACTCAGAAACATTATATACTTGAATCGGCACATCCAAGTCCGCTTTCTGCAAGCAGAGGTTTTTTTGGATGCGGACATTTTGAAAAAGCAAATGACATTTTAAAGAAATTAGGAAAAGAAGAAATAGACTGGAGAATGTAGAAAAAAATAATATAGATAATCCTAGAAAATAACGAGATAAAATTGTGGAATAGATTAGATTTAAGAAGTTTTTTAATTTTTATAAAAAAGTTAAAAAAGTGCTTTGTTCTAATATTCTAAAACAATATACTTAATCGAACTTTTTATAATTAGTTAAAAAAGTCTATTAAAAAGAATGTTTCTAAAAGTTGACATGTAGCAAAATCAATATATAATACTATTGAAAAATAAAGTTTATATTCTATGTGTGAAAAGGATATGAATGAAAAAAGTAGAAAGAGAGTTGGTTAAAAATGATGAAGTATTTACAGAAAATTGGTAAATCACTTATGTTACCGATTGCAGTAATGCCAGCAGCGGCATTGCTTTTAGGAATAGGATACAGACTGGATCCTGCTGGATGGGGAGCAAACAGTTCTGCAGCGGCTTTCCTAATAAAATCAGGAGCTTCCATACTGGATAATATTCCTATATTGTTTGCAGTAGGAATAGCGGTTGGAATGTCTAAAGAGAAGGATGGTTCTGCAGCATTAGCAGGATTAGTAGGTTTTTTAGTAATAACTACATTATTATCAAAAGATTCAGTTGCAATGTTGACAAAAGTTGATGTAGAAAAAGTTCCTGTAGCTTTTGGAAGAATAAATAATGCATTTATAGGAATAGCATCAGGAATAATAGCATCTGAAATTTTTAATAGATTCCATAAGACACAGTTGCCAATGGCTTTTGCATTCTTCAGCGGTAAAAGATTAGTGCCTATATTGACAGCAACTGCAATGCTTATACTGTCTCCTGTCTTCTTCTTTGTATGGCCTGTAGTATTTGGAGCATTAGTTGCATTTGGAGAAGCTTTCTTGAAATTAGGACCTTTAGGAGCAGGAATATTTGGATTCTTCAACAGACTGTTAATTCCTCTGGGATTACACCATGCCTTGAATCTGGTTTTCTGGTTTGATATAGCAGGAATAAACGATATTAAAAACTTCCTTGGAGGAACAGGAGTAAAAGGTATTACAGGAATGTATCAGGCAGGATTCTTCCCGGTTATGATGTTTGGATTACCGGCGGCGGCATTTGCAATGTATCAGGAAGCTAAACCTGAGAAAAAGAAACAGATTGCATCATTAATGTTAGCTGGAGCTGTAACTTCATTTGTAACAGGAGTAACAGAACCTCTTGAATTCGCATTTATGTTTGTGGCGCCTTTACTATATGGAGTTCATGCATTCTTAACAGGATTAAGCTTATTTATAGCATCTACATTCCACTGGACAGCAGGATTTGGATTTAGTGCAGGATTTATTGACTTTTCACTTACTTCAGGAATGCCAATGGCTAATAATCCATTTATGCTGTTAGTTCTAGGACTTGGGTTTGGAGCAGTTTATTATCTGTTATTTAAAGTACTGATAAAAGCCTTTAATTTAAAAACACCTGGAAGAGAAGAAGAGGATAACGAAGAAGAATTAAAAATAGAAGCTTCAAATAGTAATCATGCAGAAGTTGCTGCAGTTATATATGAAGCATTAGGTGGAAAAGATAATGTAGTTTCTATAGATAACTGTGCTACAAGATTAAGACTGGAAGTAAAAGATTCAACTATAATTGACGACAAAAAAATAAAAAAGGTTGCAGCAGGAATAATAAAACCTTCTAAAACAGATGTTCAGGTAATTATTGGTCCATTAGTGGAATTTGTTGCAAATGAAATGAAAAGATTATAAACAGATATGACTATATAGGGAATTATCTTACATAAACAGCTAAACTGCACTTAAAATCTTAATAAAGGTTGGAAGTGCAGTTTTAAAATAGTTTTGTTTTACTTGTCTCCGTTTTGCATTTTTTTACATCTCCTTAATGAATAACTGTTTTATATAAGTAAAATTTTAATAAATGAAGAAATATAGTTTTTGTATTTTAATTATATTTATATTTGAAAAATTTTCCAAAAGTGATAAAATATAATTCCAAAGCTTGAAAAAATAGGAAAAGGAGCTTGAGATGACTTTCAGAAAAACAGAAAAGAAAGATGTTGCAGGAGTATTGAAAATAATAGAATCTGCAAAGGAAAGAATGAAAAATATGGGGCTGGATCAGTGGCAGAACGGATATCCAAATGAAAACAGCATTATGGAGGATGTAGATAAAGGGATAAGCTATGTAATGGAAGAAAATGGAGAAATATTAGGGACATCAGTTCTTACTTTTGAAAGGGAAGAAGTGTATGAAAATATGAAAGAAGGAAAATGGCTATCAGATGGTGAATATGCTGTCATTCATAGAATTGCAGTGTCAGATAGTGGGAAAAATAAAGGAGTTTCAGGAGAAATTTTAAAAGAACTGGAAAAAATATGCATAAAAAAAGGAATATACAGCATAAAAATAGATACCCATGAAGATAATGAGCCAATGAAGGGATTTTTGAAAAAGAATGGATTTCTGTTCTGCGGTATTATCTATCTTGACAGGGAACCTGATTTGAACGCAAAAAGAGTGACATTTGAAAAAATACTGGAAAAGAGAGAAGTCTAGAAAGTATAAAATGGAGGTGAAACATTGAAAAAACAGACAAGAATATTAAAGATTCCAACATTGAAAATAATTTTTTTAATAATAATGCTGTTCTGTGTGAACTCATTTTCTGCCAATATGTATAAAGTGCTTTATGTAAGTGACGGAGATACAATTGCAGTAAAAAAGACAGAAAATAATAAGGAAACAGGAAATCTGATAAAAGTCAGATTATACGAAATTGATGCACCTGAGCTGAATCAGGATTACGGATATGCAAGTAAGGAATTTCTGATAAAGCTTATACGTGGGAAAATAGTCAGAATAGAAGGAAATAAAAATGACAGATATGGAAGGTTGCTAGGAACAGTTTATTATAACAATGAGAATGTAAACGAAAGAATGGTTGCTACAGGAAATGCATGGTGGTATGAAAAATATGATAAGAAAAATATAAAACTTAAACAGCTTCAGGAAAATGCACAGAAAAATAAGTTTGGACTTTTTGGAAGAAAAGGATATGTTGCACCATGGGAATTTAGAAAAATGAAAAGAAATAAAAAATAAAAGTGTTAAAAGCCATAAAATAAAGGTATTTAAAAATATCTTTTATTCTTCAGTCAAACGTGCTAAAATGATATAAAAATGAGTCATTAATAAGGAGAAAAAATGTTTATAGATGAAAGCGTAATTACTGTCATTTCAGGAAACGGCGGTGATGGAGCGGCAACCTTCAGGAGAGAAAAATTTGTCCAGTTTGGAGGACCTGACGGAGGAGACGGTGGAAAAGGTGGAGATGTAGTTTTTATTGCAGATCCTAATATAAATACACTTGTAGATTTTAAGAGCAGCAAAAAATTTCAGGCGGGAAACGGAGAAAAGGGAAGCGCTGCCCGTTGTAAGGGGAAATCAGGAGAAGATCTGATAATAAAAGTTCCTGTAGGGACTATGATAAGGGATTTTGAGACAAACAGACTTTTACTTGATTTAGATAATCCAAATGAAAGAGTTATATTTTTAAAAGGAGGAGATGGTGGAAGAGGTAATATACACTTCAAGTCTTCTGTAAGAAAGGCGCCTAGAATTGCCGAAAGCGGCAGGGAAGGTGTTGAACTGAAAATAAAGCTGGAGCTTAAACTGCTTGCGGATGTAGCTCTTGTAGGCTATCCAAGTGTCGGGAAATCAAGTTTTATTAATAAAGTATCGGCTGCAAATTCAAAGGTTGCAAGCTATCATTTTACAACGCTTAAACCTAAATTAGGTGTAGTCAGAATGGGAGATGAGGAGAGCTTTGTAATAGCTGATGTCCCGGGACTGATAGAAGGAGCCCATGAAGGTGTGGGTCTAGGTGACAGATTTCTGAAGCATATAGAAAGATGTAAGCTGATAATCCACATTGTTGATATATCCGGAATAGACGGAAGGGAGTCTGAAGAGGATTTTCTGAAGATTAACAGGGAGCTCAGAAATTACAGTGAAAAACTGTCAAATAAAATACAGATAGTGGCTGCAAATAAAATTGACATGCTTTATGATGAAGAAAAATATGATAAATTTGAAAAATTTGTAAAGGAACAGGGAATAGAATATGTATATCCTATCTCAGTAATTGCAAATGAAGGTATAAAACCTGTCCTGAAAAAGGCATGGGAACTTATTCAGGAAATTCCTCGTGAAGAACTGGAAGAAGAATATTCAGTTGAAGAACTGTTAAGGGAAAATAGTAAAAAAGAACCTTGGATTATAAAGAAACTGGAAGATCATGTATTTGAAGTTGACGGAAGAATAGTTGACGATGTACTTAGAAAATATGTTTTTACCGGAGATGACGGTATCATAAACTTCCTGCAAATGATGAGAAATCTGGGAATGGAAGTGGAACTGGAAAATGCCGGAGTGGAAGAGGGAGACTTAATAATAATAGCGGGATATGAATTTGAATATGTCATATAATTTAAAAGGCCTTGTAATAAGCGGGCCTACTGGTGTAGGAAAAACAGATATGTCAATAAAGCTGGCAAAATCACTTGACAGTGAAATTATTTCGGCAGATTCTTCGCAGATTTACAGATATATGGATATAGGAACTGCAAAAATTACAAATGAGGAAATGCAGGAAATTAAACATTACATGATTGATATTATAGAACCGGGAGAGGACTATTCTGTTGGAGATTTTGAAATACAGGTGAACAGAATTCTTAAAGAAAAGGAAAAAAAATGTGAGAATATTCTTTTTGTAGGAGGCACAGGTCTTTACATAAAAGCTATAACAGATGGTTTTTCAAATCTTCCTTCAAAGGATGAAAAGCTGAGAAATGAACTTGAAGGAAAAGAACTGGAAGAACTTAGGAAAATTCTGAAAAAACTTGATGAAAAGGCTTACAGGGAAATAGATATCTGTAATAAGTTAAGGCTTGTGAGGGCAATTGAAGTCTGCATTCTTACAGGCGGAAAATTCAGTGAGCTGAAAACTGAAAATGTAAAAAATAATAATTACAGCTTCATGAAGGTGTTTCTGACAAGAAACAGGGAAGAAATCTATGAGAGAATAAATAAAAGGGTGGATATCATGATCTCTCAGGGATTGGAAGATGAAGCTAGGAAAATATACGATAAATATACAAATTTACGTTATAAAATATCTTCGATAGGCTATAAGGAATTTTTTAAATATTTTGATGGGGAAAATTCCTTAGATGAAACAATAGAGGAAATAAAAAAAGAAAGCAGAAGATATGCCAAAAGGCAGATGACATGGTTTAGAAAAGAAAAGGATTATATCATTTACAATTTATCTGAACAGAATGAAAACGATGTTATGAAAGATATAATCGGGAGATGGAATAAATTTTAAAAATTAGTAAAAATAGGAGAAGAAAGATGAAAAGATTACTGGAATATATGTCTGAGGACAGAATAATACTTAATTTGAAATCACAGGAGAAAGAAGAGGTTTTTGAAGAGATGGCACCTCTTTTTGTGGAAGATAATATAATAGATGCTGAAGAACTGGAGGAATTTATTGAGGGGCTGAAGGAAAGGGAAAAACTTACTGCAACAGGAATGCAGGATGGAATAGCAGTTCCGCATGCAAAATCTCCGAGTGTTCATAAAATTGCACTGGCATTAGGAATTTCGAAGGAAGGAATAAATTTTGAAAGCATGGATGGGGAGCCTTCAAAATATATATTTATGATAGCGGCACCTAAAGGAACAAAACAGGAGCATCTGGATCTTCTTGCAATGATTTCGGAACTGTCTTATTCTGAAGAAGTTCTGGAAAAACTGGAAAAGGCACAGACCAGGGCAGAAGTGATTGAAATACTGGAAAATTTTGAGGAGGAATAATATGGTAAGGAAAATAAATGATCATAATAAGAATAAGGAAAAAAAGTTAATGGAAAGGGAAGAGAAAAAAAAGGCACAGGAAGAAAAAGCTGAAGAAACAAAGCCTTTTTTCAACTGGAAATCAATGCTTATTGTTCTTGCGGGAGCAACTTTTGCAGTGACACTGTTTCCCTTTATGCTTTCATTCATAGGAATTCCAATACATATAGGTTCTGTTATTGGAAATACTTTTATAACAAGCTTTGCATGTGCATGGACAAGATTCTTTGTAGATAATAAAAAAGGATTCTGCAAGGAATTCTGGCAGCAATATGCAGTTTTTGCGATTATTTTTGGATGTATTTCGTACTTCCTGATTTATAGAAAAACAGCAAAATAATATGATAGGAGAGGATAAAAATGAAAAAAACTATGGTTGTGCTGGCTCATCCAAATATGGAAAATTCAGCAGTGAATAAAAAATGGATAGAAGAACTGCAAAAATACAGTGATAAAATTCTTATCCATGATCTTCATAAGGAATATCCTAATTGTATTTTTAATGTTGACAAAGAACATGAACTTCTGGAAAATGTTGATAATGTTATTTTTCAATTTCCATTATACTGGTACAGCAGTCCTCCAATATTGAAAAAATGGCTTGATGATGTTCTTTTATATGGATGGGCCTATGGAGATGATGAAATGGCCAATTATAAGATGAAAGGTAAAAAAATAGGATTGGCGGTTACTGTAGGAGGACCGGAAGAAAGTTATTCAAAAAATGGGAGTATCGGATTTTCAATGGATGAAGTGCTGCTTCCTTTCAAGGCAACAATAAAATACATAGGCGGAATTGAACTTCCAAGTTTTATTTTTTATGATGCTGTTCCTGAAACAGGTGATGCAAAAATAAATGAAAGTGCGAAAAAATATTCAGATTATATATTGAATCTTTAATGCGAAATAAGAGATAGAATAGAAATTAAAAAAATACGTAAAGAAAACTATCAATAATAATTAAAAAGTTTTCAGGTACGTATTTTTTATGTAATATATTTTCAAAATGTCTATAACTGTTTAATTATTTTATTTTTCTGTCCATATACTCTACATTAAGATATATTATACAATTCATAATTATAAACATTATAATTAGAAAAGTATGAATAAATGACGATATTAAAGTAAAAATTAAATAATCAGAAAAGCTTGAACCCCGAAATAGGAAAATATTTATTCCAAATGGAAAATATATAAGAAACATTAATCCTAAAAAAATAATAGAGGGGATAATAATTCGCAATTTATTTCCTTTTGAAAGATGTAAGTTATAATTCCATGATTCCTCAAGATTAAAAGGTCTTGCCATAAAAAGAGGAATAAAGTATAAAAGTTTATACCATATTACAAAAATAACAGCATAGATAGCAAGAAGGATTATTTCAGGAGGGAGAAACCAGAGTAAGGAAGGAAAAAGAAAACTGCTGGCGAAATTTAAGATAAAATAAATTGCATACAGAAAGAAAAATTTCTGTGCAGATGCTCCTAAGTTTAAGCGATAATTATCCTCAATTTTATAAATTATTTTTTTAAAAAACAGGAAAAGAAACAGATAGTAAAAAATTCTAAAGTACGGAGAAATTTCATGATAAAATGAAAAATCATACTGTGGCAGAATCATTGTTATGGCTGAGTCCATGAGATTAAAAGCGAAGAAAAAGAAAATCCACCACATATTATTGCTGTCAAAAATCAGTTCTTTAAATGTTATAAAAGAATATCCAAAATATTGAAAAATATTCAGATATTTTTCAGACAGCTTATTCTGTATATGTTGTATATTCATATTTTATCCTTTCATTTATATAATTTTAAAAAATAATGGTGTTATCTAAAAATGAAAAAATTGATATAACACCATTAATAGCTCTATATATTTTATTTGATTACTTTTCTATAAGTTACAAGCAACGGATTCCATACGCTTGCATTTGTTGGAGAATAAGCAAAGTCTATTTCGATAAATTTTTCAATAGGTGTTTCGAGGGTAATAACAATTGCTATTTGGTCTATAAACTGCGCAACTGCTTCTTTTCCAACCATTGCGCCTCCAAGAAGAACTTTTTTATCCTTATCATAAATAATTTCTGTTTTTATAGGAAAAGAATCCTTAAATCCTGAGTTTTTATACATTGCCCTCATTTCGATCTTTTCAGCATTATATCCTAATGACTGAGCTTCTTCAAGTGAAAGTCCTGTCTGTGCAAGTTTAATATCATAGAAGGAAGTTGCAAAAGATCTGAGCAGCCCTTTCCAGCTGATATTCTGTCCTGAAAGATACTTTGCAAGTAACATTCCGTGTTTATTTGCCACATCACCGAAAGGTGCATAAAGCTTTCTGTCTGTATGATAGAACTTGTTGAAAATACAGTCTCCTATGGCATAAACATCAGGAAGGTCTGTTTCAAACTTATCATTGACAATTATTTTTCCATTTTCTGTTTTTAATTCAGAAGAAATAAATTCTATGTTAGGAGTAATTCCAATACTGAACAGGGCAATATCAAAGTCCAGATTTTCTCCGTTATCAAGCTGTACAGATTTTGCAATATTGTTTTCCGAAATAATTTTATTTACTCCTGAATTAAGTTTTAATGTAAGACCATGTTTCTCAATGCTTTCATAAATTTCAGATTTTAGATTTTCAGAAACTGTAGGGAATATTCTGTCAGCTTTTTCAACAACTGTAACTTCCAGATTTTTTATATTAAATGCTTCAGCGGTCTCAAGACCGATAAATCCTGCACCTACAACAACAGCCTTTTTAATTTTGTCTTTATTGCCATTGATGTATTCTTTTATTTTTATTGCATGTTCTGCATGTGAAAGAGTAAACACATTTTCGAGATTTTCAGAATATCCGTCAATATTTGGAACAAAAGACTTTGCTCCGACAGCAATGACAAGTTTATCGTATTCAAATGTTCCGTTTATATCATTGCCTTCTATATTTAAAGTTTTATTTTTAAAATCTATGTCTGTAACTTTGTGTAATATTTTAATATTAACTCCCCTTTTTATAAAATCTTCAGGAGTTCCCAGAACAACATCATTAAATGACAGTTCGTCCGCTATATAATATGGTGTAGGACAACCTGCCCACGCCACATATTGAGATTTTTCAAATACAAAAACCTCATCATTTGGATTTGCTTTTTTATATTGAGTGGAGAACATCATTCCTGCCGCTCCGCCACCTATTACTGCTATTTTCATTTTCTTACCTGCTTTCTGTTAAATTTATTTCTGTTTTGTCAAGGTATTAAACAGATATCTTAATCTGCTTGCAACCATTTTTATTCCGACTTTGTTGTCTTTCCCTCTAGGAATAATTACATCGGCATATCTTTTAGAAGGTTCCACAAATTCAAGGTGCATAGGTTTTACAGTATTGATATACTGATTTTTTATACTTTCAAAACTTCTTGCACGTTCTTTCATGTCACGTTCCATTCTACGTAAGAGTCTTTCATCGTCATCAGTATCAACGAAGATTTTTGCATCAAAAAGTTCTCTTATTTTTGGTATTGCAAGAATTAGAATTCCTTCAACTATTATTAAATTAGCTGGTTCAATATGCTCTGTCTCATCGATTCTGTTATGAATCTGGAAGTCATATATGGGCTTTTCAATGGAATGCCCTTCTTTCAGGGAAAGTATATGCTTTTCCAACAGGTCAAAATCTATTGAATCCGGATGGTCGTAATTTAATAAAGTTCTTTCTTCATAAGTTAAATGATCGTTTCTTCTGTAATAAAAATCCTGTTCCAACAGGATGGAATGAATATTGGATTTTTTAAGATCTTCTATTATAGCCTTTGTCACGCTTGTCTTTCCTGAACCTGTTCCCCCCGCAATTCCTACAATTATCGTCTGATAATCCATTTGAATACCTCCTAGTGATATAAATAAGTATATAATACACAGAGTAAATTTTCAAGAAATTTTTGAGGAGAATTTTAACAATGGGATAATACAGAAAAAAATATTATGTAAATGTTCTAAAAATAAAGATGAAATAATAAATCAGATTAAAAAAGAAAAGCAAAATGAAAAATTTTAATGGCAAAAAATAAAAAAAGGAGTATAATTATAATATTAGTATGAAAAAGAATTGAAAAGGAAGTGAAATTTATGCAGAACAGGACAAATGAAGATATGAAGAAAATAAAAGAAATTCTTGAAAATAATACAGCATTGGAACACGCTATAACATTATTGAGCTGGGATCTTGAAACGGAAGCTCCTGCCCTTGCTGCAGAAAAAATATCAAAAACATTGGGATATCTGACAGGAGAAAGCTACTCAATGATTATAAATGATGAATTTAAGAAACTGGTGTATGGAATAAATACGGAAGAACTGTCAGAAATAGACAGAAAAATTATAGAAGAAGTGAAGAAGGAATCATTTGAAAAGATGGAAAAAATTCCTAAAGATGAGTTTCAGAAATATTCTGAACTGAGAGTACTGTCTGTAAGAAAATGGGAAGAAGCAAAAAGAAAAAATGACTACAGCATATTCAAGGATTATTTGAAACAGATGATAGAGTTTAATAAAAAATTTATAAAATACAGAGGATATACAGGAAATCCTTATAATACACTGCTTGATGACTATGAGCCTGAAGCGGCAGTTGAAGAACTGGATAAGTTTTTTGATAAAATAAAAAATGAACTGTCTCCTTTTATAAAAAAAGTGACAGAAAAGGAAAAAAGTGAAAATGAACTGGCAGTAATTGAAAAGTTTAAAAACATGAATTTTGACATTCAAAAACAGGAAGAATTTTCAAAATATTTACTGGATATTATAAAATTCAGCTTTGAAAAGGGAGTGCTTAAAGAAAGTGAACATCCTTTCACAACGGAATTCAGTAACAAGGATGTAAGAATTACTACGCACTACTATGAAAATAATCTTTTAAGTTCGATATACTCAACAATTCATGAAGGTGGACATGCCCTTTATGAACAGCATATAGGAGATGAAGTTGCTGATACCGTATTAGGTGGAGGAGTTTCGATGGGTATACATGAATCCCAGTCAAGAATTTACGAAAATATGTTTGGAAGAAGCATCGAGTTTATTGAGTTTATTTATCCAAAAATGGATGAAATGTTTAATCTTTCAGAAAAGGGTATCGGTAAGAAGGAACTTTACAAACTGGCAAATGAAGTTGAAAGACAGTTTATAAGAACGGAATCTGATGAACTGACTTACCCTATACATATATTGATAAGATATGAGCTTGAAAAGGAAATTTTTGGTAACCTTGATGAAGAAACAGATGTAGATGCACTTGCTGTAAAATGGGCAGACAAGTACGAGGAATATCTTGGAATAAGACCATCAACTTATACTGAAGGAATATTGCAGGATGTACACTGGGCGGAAGGACTGTTTGGTTATTTCCCTTCATATGCATTGGGAACAGCTTATGCGGCTCAGATATATGATGCCATAAATAAAAAAGTCAATATAAAAGAGGAAATGAAAAAAGGTGAATTTAATCAGATAAATGAAATACTGAAGGAAAATATTCATAAATACGGTAAAATGAAAACTCCTAAGGAAATAATAAAGGACATGACAGGGGAAGATTTTGATTCACGATACTATATAGATTACTTGAAAGAGAAGTTTTCTGAAATTTATGGGCTGGATAAGTAGAAATTTAAACAGGAATATGGCGTATATTAAATAAAAACGGCAACTATTTAAAGCTGAGTGAGATTTAATATATGATAAGACTATGAAAGGAGGAATGAGTTTCTCAGGAATTATGATTTCATCAATATAAAAATTAGTAGGATAAGGGTTAGCAGATTTTATTTGGGAAACTCATAATATAATGTTAGAAATTCATGATGAAATGAAATTAATAAAGGAAAAATTTGAAGATATGGAAGTTAAAAGTTTTGCCAGGGAAGTTATTGAATTTATTGATGAGTGTCCAAGTACATATCATGTGGCTAAAAACTGTTCAGAAATTTTAGAGGAAAATGGGTTTGAAAGGCTTATACCTCAGGAAAAGTGGCATCTGAAAAAAGGTGGAAAATATTATGTTAAAAAATCAAATTCTACAGTAGTGGCATTTACATTGGGAACTGATATAAATTTCAAGAAGGGATTTAAAATATTTGGTTCACACACAGATTCTCCAGGGTTCAGAATAAAGCCAAACCCTGAAATGGTAACAGAAAATATACTAAGACTGAATACGGAAGTGTATGGAGGTCCTATTTTAAGTACATGGTTTGACAGACCGCTTTCCATAGCGGGAAGAGTTGTAGTAAAAAGTGATAATCTGTTTTTGCCTAGAACTGTAAGAGTAAAAATAGAAGAACCTCTAATGATTATACCTAACCTTGCCATTCATCAGAACAGGGAAGTGAATAATGGAGTAAAGATAGACAAACAGGCTGATACATTACCTGTGTTAGGTCTTATAAACAGTCAGTTTGAAAAGGATGACTATTTACTCAGACTGATAGTTGAAAAAATGGGACTTAAAAAGGAAGATATACTTGATTTTGATTTATATGTGTATTCTATTGAGAAAGGATGTCTTGCAGGAGCAAACGAGGAGTTTATATCGGCACCTAAGATAGATAACCTTGCCTCTGTCTATGCAGGTCTTCTGGGACTTGTAGAAGCTGAAGATGTCCATGACCAGATAAATGTATTTGTAGGATTTGATAACGAAGAAATTGGAAGTGCGACAAAACAGGGAGCTGATTCAAATTATTTACTGAATACGCTGGAAAGAATAATGTGTTCGCTTGGATATGGAAGGGAAGAATTTTTACATATGCTGAACTGCTCATTCCTACTGTCGGCAGATGGTGCACATGCAGCCCATCCTGCACATATGGATAAGACAGATCCTACAAACAGGGGAAGGATAAATGAAGGAATATCAATAAAAATAAGTGCCAATCAGAGTTATACTTCAGACGGATTTTCGATAGCTGTAGTTAAACAGATTATAGAAGGAACTGACATAAAAATACAGCCATTTGTAAATCAGTCAAATGAAAGAGGAGGAAGCACGATAGGTCCTATTTCTTCAACTCATCTGGATATAGATGCGGTAGATCTTGGAGTACCTATGCTTGCCATGCATTCAGTAAGGGAACTTTGTGGAATATATGATGTTTTCTATTTGAAGGAACTGGCGAAAGAATTTTTTAATAAAAACTAAAAAATAAAAAAATATTGCAGTAATAATAAAAATTCGGGAAAATAATATGGAAGTGGAGGGCAGGTTATGAAAGATTCAGAGAAAAAACTTACACTTTCAAATGGTGTGGAAATTCCTATTTTAGGATTTGGGACATATAAGATAGAGGATGATGAAATAGTTTTAAATTCAGTAAGGGAAGCTATAAAAACAGGGTATAGACATATAGACACTGCATCCTTTTACAAAAATGAAGAAAATGTAGGAAATGGAATAAGGGAAGGACTGAAACATACAGGACTTAAAAGAAAAGATATATTTGTAACAACGAAGGTGTGGAATACTGAACAGGGGTATGAAAATACCCTCAACGCTTTTAGTAATTCATTACAAAGACTTAATATGGACTATGTAGATCTGTACCTTATTCACTGGCCAGTTACAAAGGATTATGCAGATGAATGGCAGAGCAGGATAAAGGAAACATGGAAAGCCATGGAAAAACTTTATAATGAAGGAAAAATAAGAGCCATCGGAGTAAGCAATTTTCTTGTGCATCATCTGGAAGAACTGATGTCTGCCTGTGAAATAGAACCGATGGTAAATCAGATAGAATTTCATCCTGGTCATAATCAGAAGGAAACTGTTGAATTCTGCAAAAAACATGAAATAGTGGTAGAAGCGTGGAGTCCTCTGGGACGTGGTGTGATTCTTGAAAATGAGTTCTTATCAGAAATAGCCAAGAGATATAACAAGACAATAGCCCAGATATGTATAAGATGGATTATTCAGCAGGATATAGTGGCACTGCCAAAATCAGTGACACAGAAAAGAATAAAGAGTAATTTTGAAATATTTGATTTTGAACTTTCCAGAGAGGACATGGATAAAATAACAAATATGGAGCCTGCAGGATATACAGGATCAGATCCTAATCAGGGAAGATATTGAAAAATGAAAGAGGAATGAAATGAAAGTATATTTTGAACTGTTCTGGATATTTTTTAAAATAGGTACTTTTACTCTTGGAGGAGGGTATGCAATGGTTCCTCTTATTCAGGATGAAATTGTTGAGAAGAAGAAATGGATTGAAAAAGAGGAATTTATAAATCTGCTTGCACTGGCTCAGTCTTCTCCCGGAGCACTTGCAATAAATATGGCAGTATTTGTAGGTTTTAAAATAAAGAAATATTTAGGAATGATAGCAACAGTACTCGGGGCGGCTTTACCGGCATTTCTTATTATATGGTTACTGGCGGCACTGTTTCAGAATTTTCAGAACAATCCTTATGTCATAAAGGCATTCAAGGCAATAAGACCAATGGTGGTAGCACTTATTGGAGGAAGTGTTTATACAATAGGAAAACAGGCAAAGATAAATAAATTTACATTGATTATTGTTCTGGCAATAGCGGTTCTCGTTTCACAGTTCAAGTTTCCGCCTATATTGATTATTATTGTGGGAGCAATAGCAGGAAATATCTGGCTTATGAACAGGAAGGAGATTAAATGATGGTACAATTATGGACTTTGTTTGCAGTGTTCTTTAAAATAGGACTTTTTAGCTTTGGTGGAGGATATGCAATTCTTCCTCTTATACAGAAGGAAGTTGTAGAATCACATAAATGGATAAGTATAACACAATTTACAGATGTAGTGGCTGTATCGCAGGTAACACCGGGGCCTATAGCAATAAATTCATCAACTTATGTAGGATATCTTGTGACAGGAGATGCAGTAGGGGCAACAGTAGCTACATTAGGTCTTGTATTGCCTTCCGTTATAGTGATGACACTGTTCAGTATATTTTTTCTAAAGTTTCAGAATAATAAATACATAAGCAATGCATTTGCAGGATTGAGAGTAGTTGTTGTAGGACTTATTCTATCAGCAACATTACTGCTTATGGATAAGAAAAATTTTATTGACTATAAAAGTTTTATAATATTTGCAGTTGCACTGGTATTATTTTTAAAATGGAAGGTAAATGCCATATGGCTGACAGTCGGGGCTGCAATAGCAGGAATATTAATATATTAAGAAGTGTAAAAATATATAAAATATTTTTTATATTTTTATATAAAATTTTAAAATAATATGATATAATCAGATAAGTTTGTATTTTACAAACTTATTTTTAAGTTAAAAAATTAATATAGTTGGGAGTTGAAAGGAGAAAACATTGAAAAAAAATCTTGAAATTAAAAACGTAGGGAAAACCTTTGGAAAAGAAGAAATTTTAAAAAATGTTAACATTGAAATAAAAAAAGGAGAATTTTTTTCATTGCTGGGACCGTCAGGTTGCGGTAAGACAACATTGCTGAGAATGATTGCCGGATTTATAAGGCCGGATAAAGGCTCTATTTCCATAAATGGAGAAGTTATAGATCATCTGAATCCTAATGAAAGAAATGTAAATACTGTTTTTCAGAACTATGCACTGTTTCCGAATATGACTGTATTTGAAAATGTTGCATTTCCTTTAAAAATAAAAAAAGTTGCAAAGGAAGAGATTGAAAAGGAAGTATTGAAATATCTTGAACTTGTAGGATTACAGGAACATAAGGATAAGATGCCTTCCAGTTTATCGGGAGGACAGAAACAGAGAGTTTCCATAGCGAGAGCATTAATCAGCAAGCCGGATGTATTACTGCTGGACGAACCTCTTTCAGCCCTTGATGCAAAATTAAGACAGAAATTATTAATTGAACTGGATAATATACATGATGAAGTTGGAATAACATTCGTATTTGTAACTCATGATCAGGAGGAAGCACTGAGTGTTTCTGACAGAATAGCGGTTATGAATAAAGGGGAAGTCCTTCAGATAGGAACTCCGAATGAAATATATGAAATGCCTGCAAATGGATTTGTGGCAGATTTTATAGGGGAAACAAACTTCATTGAAGGAAAAGTTACTGAAGTATATGACAAATATGGATATGCTGAAAGTAAAGAACTTGGAAGATTTAAAATAGAACTTGATAAACCTGTAAAAGTGGGAGACAATGTAAAGCTTACACTCAGACCCGAAAAAATAAAGGTGGATACTGAGCCAAGATATACAGATAATGACAACTATAAGGTAATAAAAGGAACTGTAGATGAAGTTATCTATACCGGATTCCAGAGTAAACTTTTTATAAAAGTTGATGGAGTAAACAGAATAATAAATGTCTATGACCAGCATAGGGAATTTCTGACTGATGAAGAGCTTTTTGAATGGAAAGAAAAAGTTTATTTTTACTGGCATTATGAAGATGCATATTTAGTGGAGGTGAACTGATAATTGGCAAAAAAAAGAATAAAGAGAATAAGTGAAAAAGGACCTTTGAAATGGTTATATTATCTGCCTGTCAGTTTATGGATGACATTATTTTTTGGAATACCGACATTTATAATAATAATTTTCAGCTTTCTGAAAAAAGGTGCCTATGGTGGAATTGCAATACCGATGAAACAGACACTGGCAGCCTACAAACTGCTGTTTACTTCAAGCGATATCTTAAAAATAGCGGTTAAGACAGTAAATATATCATTGTGGATAACTGCCATAACATTATTTCTGGCAGTACCTGTTGCCTATTATATTTCAAGATCAAAGTACAAGAATTTATGGTTATTGCTTATAGTAATCCCCTTCTGGACTAATTTTCTTGTGAGAATTTTTTCCTTCATAGCAATACTTGGGAACAACGGTATTATAAACCATTTCCTTATGAAAATATTTGGAATGAAAGAACCCCTGGCACTTCTTTATAACAGAAATGCAGTAATAATAATAAGTGTATATGTATTTCTGCCTTATGCGATATTACCTCTGTATTCTGCAATTGAAAAATTTGATTTTTCACTGCTTGATGCGGCAAGTGACCTGGGTGCGAATAAATTCCAGGCTTTAGTGAGAGTTTTTCTTCCTGGAATAAAATCGGGAATCGTTACTGCGACAATATTTACACTTGTTCCGGCAATAGGTTCATATGCGGTTCCAGACCTTGTAGGAGGAACTGACGGAGTAATGCTTGGAAATATTATTGCAAACAGAATGTTTCAGCTTAGGGACTGGCCTACAGCTTCAGCAATTTCAACTGTTTTCATAGTGATAACAACATTTGGAGTATGGCTGTCAATGAAAATGGAAAAGGAGGAGAAAGAATAATGAATGAAAAAAGAAGAATTTCACTGTTGTTTTTCGTACTTGTAATGATATTTTTCTATTTGCCTATAATTATGCTTGTAACACTGTCGTTTAATAATTCTAAAAATTTCATATGGACAGGATTTTCACTGAAATGGTATATAGAACTGTTTACAAGCTCTCCTGGTTTATGGCAGGCTTTTGGAAGAAGTATTCTTATAGGATTAACATCGTCAGTTTTTTCAGTATTTGTAGCAACTTTTGGAGCAATAGGAATAAAATGGTATAATTCCAGAATGAAAAATTATGTAAAGTTTCTGAACTATATACCGCTTATATTGCCTGATCTTATAATAGGGGTAGCATTACTCATATTCTTCAACATGCAGATAGGAATGTATAAGGGTGTGGAACTTGGAATGACAACTATATTTATAGCCCATACTGCATTCAATATTCCATTTTCGCTATTTATAATAATGGCAAGACTGGATGAATTTGATTATTCCATCGTTGAGGCGGCAAGAGATCTGGGAGCAAATGAATTCCAGACTTTGCTGAAGGTCATACTTCCTTCAATGATGCCGGGAATAGTATCTGCATTTCTAATGGCAATGACTTTGTCACTGGATGATTTTGTAATTACAAGTTTTGTTACAGGAACAAATTCAAATACATTGCCAGTTCAGATATATTCGATGATTAAATTTGGAGTTTCTCCTGTAATAAATGCATTATCAACTATATTAATAATAGGAACTATTATTTTATCCCTGTCAAGCAGAAAATTACAGAAATATATGCTGAATTAGGAATGGGAAATTTAGTGAAAATATGGATATGGAAAAATAAAAGGAACAATATTCAAAAATAAATGAGCAGAATTTTTAAAAATGTGATATAATAGAATGTATTAAATTTATTAATAGTTATGATATATCAAGATTATAATATATAATAAAGATATTTACACAGAATATCAGATACATAAAATGTAAAATGTAAGATGTAAAGGATGGAAAAAAGAAATGCAAAAATTTGAAGATTACGGATTAAGTATTGAAGTACTTGATGCGTTGGAAAAAAAAGGATTTGAAGAACCAAGTGATATACAGAAATTAGTGATACCTGAATTATTGAAGGAGAGAACTCATCTGATAGGGCAGGCACAGACCGGAACAGGAAAAACAGCCGCTTTTGGAATACCAATACTGGAAACAGTTGATGCTGATAAGACAGTGAAAGCTCTAATATTGGCACCTACAAGGGAGCTGGCAAACCAGGTTGCAGATGAGATATACTCATTAAAAGGAAAAAAGGACATCAGGGTTCTGGCTGTTTATGGAGGAGCTTCCATAGAAAATCAGATAAAAAAACTTAAATCAGGAGTGGACATTGTAGTGGGAACTCCTGGAAGAGTAATGGATCTGATGAGAAAAAAAGTATTAAAAGTAAACAATCTTGACTATTTTGTCCTTGATGAAGCTGATGAAATGCTTAACATGGGATTTTTAGAAGATATTGAACTTATCCTTGAACAGACAAACGATGAAAAGAAAATGCTGTTTTTCTCAGCAACTATGCCTAAAGCAATAATGGATATAGCTAAAAAGTTTATGGATGACTATAAGCTTTTAAAAGTTAAAAAGCAGGAGCTGACTACAGACCTGACAGAACAGATTTATTATGAAGTTAAGCAGGAAGACAAATTTGAGGCGCTATGCAGGGTTCTTGACTATACTCAGAACTTTTATGGAATTGTTTTCTGCCGTACAAAATCTGAAGTAGATGATGTTACAAACAGACTTAAGGCAAGAAACTATGATGCTGAGTGTATTCATGGAGATATAACTCAGGGACTGAGACAGAAGGCTCTTGACCTTTTCAAGAAAAAAGTGCTTACAATACTTGTGGCGACAGATGTTGCGGCAAGAGGGATAGATGTAAGCAATCTTACACATGTTATAAATTATTCGATACCTCAGGAAGCAGAATCTTATGTTCATAGAATAGGAAGAACTGGAAGAGCGGGACATAAAGGAATAGCAATAACATTTGTAACGCCAAGGGAAGCAAGAACTCTAGCTCAGATAAAGAGGGTCACAAAGACTGAAATTAAAAGAGAATCAATACCTAATGTAAGTGAAATAATAGAAGCAAAAAAAGAGGCGTTAATTGCATATATTGATGAAATAATAAAAGAAGAAGACTACACAAGCTATGAAAGTTTTGCAGACAAACTTCTTGAAGAAAGGGATGCAAGACATGTTGTTTCTTCTATTTTAAGACACTTCTATGAAGATGAATTTCTACCTGAAAGTTATGGAGAAATACAGGATGTTAAAGTAAAAATTGAAGATAAGACAAGACTGTTTATTGCACTTGGAAGTAAAGACGGATATAATCCCGGAAAATTACTTGACCTGTTAAATAAAAAAGCAAAAACTCCTGGAAGAAAAGTTAAGGATATTAAGATAATGGACAAATATTCATTTATAACTGTACCTCTGCAGGAAGCTGAATTCATAATGAGAGCATTGAATTCCAAAAAGGATTCAAAACCGTTAGTTGAAAAGGCAACAGGAGGACAGTCAGGAGGTTCTTCAGAAGGTAAGAAGAGAGGAAGAAAATCAGAAAAGGATTCTAAAAAGAAAAAATCCGGTGAAAAAGAAAAGACTTCAAGAAAGTCTAAAAAATCAGATGATAAAAAGACTTCTTCAAAATCTAAGGAAAAAAAACCAAAGGATAAATCAAAAAAGTCAGATAAATCATCCGGAAAAAGCAAAAAGAAGTAAATAGTGCTTAATCAGTAACGTATGAAAGGAAAAAAGTATGAGAATAAAAAGAAAATCGGGGGAAATATTGTTTTTGATTTTAATGTCACTGACAGTACTTCATTGTGGAAATAGTAAACAGGAAGTTAAAGGAAATTCAGTAAATAGTAAAGCAGAAATTGGAAATAAACAGCTGGACAATTATTTAAATACTTTAAAGTCTGAAAATGATTTACAGATAACTATGGGAGGAAAACCTGTGACAATTGTCGGTAAGGAAACTAAAGTTGGAGATACTTTAAAATCTGTTCCTCTGACAATAAATCCAAAACTTGAAGAAAAGGATATATTAGCAGATAAAGCTATAAAAGTAATATATACGGCACCATCACTTGATACAAAAGTGTGTTCTATACAAACTCAAATATTGAATGATACAGCTTCAAAACATGTAGATGTAAAGTTTTATTCTGTAACGGTAGACACTCCTTTTGCTCAGGAAAGATTCTGCAAAAGTAACGGTATAAATAGCTTGGTTGCTGCTTCAGATTATAGATATCATCATTTTGGACTTCAGAATGGCTTCCTTATAAAAGAATATGGTCTTCTTACAAGAGCGTTGATGATTGTTGATGAAAATAATATTGTAAAGTATATCGAATATGTAAAAGAAGAGGCTGATGAAGCTGATGTTGAAAAGGCTATGAAATTTTTGGAAGAAAAAGTAATAAATAAGAAATAAGGCTTACTTTTATTAAAAAGGAGCTGTTTTAAAGGTAAAAATATCTTTGCTTTTAAGGCAGCTCCTTTATTGCAATATTTATTGACAAAAGAATGAAAAAATAATATTATATAATAAATGACTGATAAGTCATTTTGATAATTGTAAAAAACAGAGAGGTGAAAAATGTACAAGACAATATTACTTGATATTGATAATACACTATTTGATTATTTAAAGGCTGAAAACTATGCTGTAAGAACAACTTTTGAAGATTTCGGATTTTTTAGCAGTGTAAGTGAGAGTAGATTTGAAGAGGTAAAGAAAGAATATAGGATAATAAATGACCTGCTATGGGAAAAGCTGGAAAAAGGGGAAATTACAAGCAGCGAATTAAAAATTGAAAGATTTAGAATTCTGTTTGAAAAAATAAACTTGGGATACAATGTTGAAGAATTCAGCAAGCAGTATCTGAAACGTCTCGGAGAAGGAGCATTTCTTTTTGAGGGAGCTGAAGAACTGTGCAGGTATTTACATGGAAAATATAAGCTTGGAATAGTTACAAACGGGATGAAGGAAGTACAGTATTCAAGGGTTGAAAATTCTTCAATTGGAAAATATATAGATAAAGTAATAGTTTCAGATGATATAGGTATAAGCAAGCCAAATGCAGGTATTTTTGAATATGCACTGAAGGAACTTGGAACTGAGGATAAAAAGGAATCCATAATGATCGGTGATTCCCTGTCGGCAGACATTCAGGGGGGAATCAATTTTGGAATAGACACATGCTGGGTAAATTTGAAAAATGATAGTCCAGATGATAAAATAAAACCAAAATATGTAGTAACAAGACTGGAAGAAATATACGGTATTCTGTAAAAAGCAGGTAAAATATGGAAAAAATAAGAAAAATAATATATGTGATATTTCTATTTGTTTTAATTGGAAAAACTGTATTTACACAGGAATACAAAAGGATAGGACTGGTACTCAGTGGCGGTACTGCAAGGGGGCTGGCACATGTAGGAATACTAAAAGTGCTGGAGGAAGAAAAAGTTCCTGTGGAATATGTGACAGGAACAAGTATGGGAAGCATTATTGGAGGACTTTACAGTGTGGGTTATACTCCGGATGAAATAGAAAAAATTGCATCTGAAATGGATTGGCTTGCACTTTTTAATGACAGTATAGAAAGAAAGGGAAAGGGAATATCAAGAAATCTCATAGAAGACAGAAATACAATGGTACTTCCCATGGAAAATTTTATACCAAAAATTCCTTCAGGAGCGGTCGGAGGAAAAAGTGCCAGTGAAAAGCTGAATGAACTATTTTTTGGAGTAGCGGAAGTGAATGACTTTAAAAAATTTCCTAAGAAATTTGCACTTGTGGCGACAGATCTTAATACAGGAGAAGGAGTTATGATAGACAAGGGTTCAATTGCAACCGCTATCAGATCGAGTCTTTCCCTGCCGTCAGTTTTTAATCCGGTTCAGGCTGGAGAAAGGCTTTATGTGGACGGAGGAGTTGTGAGAAACCTTCCTGTTCAGGATGTAAAAGTTCTGGGAGCAGACTATACAATAGGAGTAAATGTCGGAGAAGGTTTTTCTAAAAGGGATCCCGAAAAACTCAACATAGCAGGTGTGATATCTGATTCCATGACTATAGCAGGCAGACAGGAAGTTGAAAGACAGATAAGAATGCTTGATTTATATATGGCACCCAATCTTGAAAAAATTGAATCCTATGATTTCGGTAAAGTAAAGGAAATAATAGATGCCGGTGAAAAGGTGGCAAGAGAAAATATAGAAAGCATAAGAAAGTTAAGTAATCCTGAAAAGTTTGCAGAACTTGAACAGAAAAGGATGGAATTCAGAAAAAGCTGGAAAGACGAGTATAGTATAAGACGTGTTGAAATCAGGGGGAATAAGAGGTATGGCGAAAAATACTTTAATAAATATCTTCCCAAAAATTTAGGATCAATGAAAAAAAGTGATATGGAAAAAATTGTAAACGAGCTATATGGAAACGGAAATTTTTCTACTGTCTATTACGAAGTGAAAAATAATGATACTTTAGTGATAAATGTTCAGGAAAAGGCAGGAGACTATCTGACTTTTTCAGGAAATGTAAATAATGAAGACATGGCGACTTCAACTGTAGGTATACAGGGAAATAAGACCATAAATAATGCAGATACAAGATACAGGCTGAATGGAATTATTGCAAATGAATATGGAATAAATGGCTCAGGAATAATGTCTATTGGAAAAGATAACAGGGTGCTGTTTATAGGAAACTTTGATTTCAGGAAAGATATTATAAGAAATCAGTATTATGCAGGAAATAAGTATGAATTTAATAACAGAAGATTTAAAGCCGGAGTAGGACTAGGTATGGAAATTAGCAAAAATACACTCTTGCTTTTAGGTGGAGGATACGAAATATCTCATGTTAAGGGGCATATGGATGAAAAGGAAAGTGCAAAAATAAGATTCCCTTATCTTGAAGCATCACTCACGCAGGATAGCAGGGATTCCATAGCCTTTCCTACAAAAGGAACATATCTGAAAGCGGAATATACTGCGGCAAATTCTAAAGATGCAGAATTTAATGCACTTTATGCCAAAGCTGAAGTAAATATACCATTAGGAAAGAATGTAACATTGACACCGGGAGTAGCATATATTACAAGTGACGGGGAAAAAATTCCTGAAACATATAGACCAAAAATGGGAGGATTTCAGGAAGGATACTATTCATTAGCATTTGATGGAGTTCCTGCAGACAAAATAAGAGGGAATAGCATCTTTGTTGGTAAAATAAATATGCAGTATAAAATTTCAAGAATTATATTTGTGGGAGCAAATGCTACTTTTGCAAGAGTTTCCGATAAAAGTTACAGTTTTGGGAAAGAGAAAAAGGAAAGCTATGGACTGGGACTGGGTATAAGAACACCTTTAGGACCTGGATATCTGGGAGTTGCAAAAAGTCCTGGAGAAAGTTTAAGATATTTTCTGAATTTTGGATATGACCCAAAATCATTCAATGAAAATTAGGTGCAAAAATTAAGAGATTGAAAGGAGATTATGATATTTATATGCTTTCATATATATGTCATAGAAATAGAAATGAAAGAAAAAAGAAAATTAAAAAAAGCTCTTCTGGTATATAATCCAAAATCAGGTAATTCAGATTTAATATTGAATAGCTTTGATTTAATAACTACCAGACTTTTAAAAAATGGAATCACTCTGACTCTTTACAGTATAAACAAGGACTACAATGAACTGGTAAATATTCTTAAAAATGAGAAATATGATATATTAATTTTATCAGGTGGAGATGGAACATTAAGTAAAAGTTTAAGCCAGTTGTATAATGAAGAAATAGAATTTCCTGATGTTGCAATATTCCCGACAGGAACTTCAAATGACCTTGCAAAGTCATTGAATCTAGGAGATAATGTTAAAAAGTGGATTGATAATATTGTGAATGGAAAGGCGAAACCTCTGGATTTTGGACTTATAAATAATAAAACTGTATTTCTATCTTCCTATGCAGGAGGACTTTTCACAAAAGTTTCCTATAACACTGATAAAAATCTGAAAAAAGTAATAGGAAAGACGGCATATCATATAGCGGGACTGGCTGAACTGACAAACATTAAGGAGTTTGACCTTGATATAACCCTTGACAGTGGCGAAAAAATAAGTGAAAAGGCAATATTATATATGATTTTAAATGGAAAGAGCGTAGGAGGATTTGATAAAATTATTGATAATGCTGATATGAATGACGGGCTTATGAATATTCTGATTGTGAAGAATATAGAAAATCCTTTTGACCTTCCTGCGGTACTGCTGGATCTCATTAACAGCAATCTTGAAAATAATGATTATGTAAGAACTGTTACTGCAAAAAGCTGCGTAATTGAAAAAATAGATGATGAGGTAGGAGTCAGCATTGACGGAGAGGAAGGAAAAAATAAAAAGGCTGAGATAAAATTTGTAAGCAACAGGCTTAGAATTTTTAGAAAATAAATTGAATAAATGAGTTTTAAAAATTGAAAAAATGTGGTATAAATATAGTATATTATTTAAAGTGTGGAAGAATAAATTTGAAGATGGAGGAGAAGTTATGAACGGATATTTGAGTTTCGTGCTACATGCGCATCTGCCGTATGTAAGACACCCCGAGTATAAAGAATTTTTGGAAGAAGACTGGCTATATGAAGCAATCACTGAAACATATATACCACTTCTTGAAATGTTTGAAAATCTTACAAGAGATAACATTCCATGGAATTTAACAATAACAATGTCAGGAACATTGGTTAATATGTTAAATGATGATTTACTGCGAGGCAGATATATTAAACATTTAAACAAATTAATAGAATTCTGTGAATTAGAAGTTGAAAGACTGAAAGAATATCCGGATATGATTAAAGTAGCTAATCATAACTTGTGGTTCCACAAGAGGGCAAAATCTGTATATGAAGAAAAGTATGCAAGAGATTTAGTTGGAGCATTTAGAAAATTTCAGGATCAGGGGAACCTTGAAATAATACCTGTTACTGCGACACATGGATTCCTTCCTGTAATGAAGGACTACCCTGAAGCTGTAAATGCTCAGGTTTACATGGCTAAAAAAGATTATATTAAAAATTTCAATAGGGAACCTAAAGGAATATGGCTTGCAGAATGTGCCTATTATCCTGGACAGGATAAGTTCCTTGAAAAACACGGGATAAGATATTTCCTTGTGGATGCCCATGGAATAATGCACAGTGACCCAAGACCTGTATATGGAATCTATTCCCCTGTATATACTAAAAATGGAGTGGCTGCGTTTGCAAGGGATCTTGAATCTTCAGAACAGGTGTGGAGTTCAGAGATAGGTTATCCAGGTGACGGAGTTTACAGGGAATTCCATAAGGATGCGGGATATGAGCTTGATTATGAGTATGTAAAACCGTATCTTCACAGTGACGGAGTAAGAAGAAACATGGGGATAAAATATCATGCAATAACTGATAAAAAAGGAACTTTTAAAGCTGTCTATGATCCTGATGCTGCATATGGAAGAGCAAAGGAACATGCCTATAACTTTGTCTATAACAGATCAAAGCAGATAGAGTTTCTGGCTTCAAAAATGAAATATAGAAAGCCGATTGTAGTTTCTCCTTATGATGCGGAACTTTACGGACACTGGTGGTATGAAGGGCCTATTTTCCTTGAGTGGGTATTTAGAGCGACAGCAGAATCCAACTTTTCCACAATAACTCCTTATCAGTATCTTGAAAGATATCCAACTAACCAGATAGTGGATGTAAGTATGTCAAGCTGGGGAGCAAATGGATATTATGATGTATGGATAGACGGATCAAATGACTATGCTTACAGACATCTGCACAAGGCTGCCCAGAAAATGATAGAAGTGGCAAACGGAAGAGAGCCATATAATGAACTGGAATATAGAGCATTGAATCAAATGGCTAGAGAACTTATGATGGCACAGACTTCATGCTGGGAATTTATAATGTTTACAGGAACAATGGTCGGATATGCTCACAAAAAGATAAGCGACCATATACATAGACTGTTTAAGCTGTATGAAGACTTTAAGAATGGAATGCTTGATGAATCATGGGTTGCTGAGATAGAGTCAAGAGACAACATATTCCCTGAAATAGAATATAGAATGTACAGAACCAGCTGGCTGTAAAATAGATTAAAAGAATGAAATGATGGGCATGTTCGGATATAATAGCTGAACATGTCCTGTAATTATAAAAAATATGTACCAAAAAACCTGATAATGTAAATTAAAAGGTTTCGAGGTACATTTTTTGTATTGACTTTTTAAAATAGAACAATGTAAAATGAAATATATAATAAATGAAAATTTAATGTGCGTGTGTTTAGATAGGAAATAAAGGAGTTTGTGGAAAGGATAAAAAATGAAAAAGATATTATTAATTTACTTGTTATTAAGTTTATGTCTGTTTCCTCAGAAAAATCTGGAAAAAGAAATCATAAAATTAATAGAAAAAAATAAAAATTTTGAATGTAATCCTACAAGAAAGAAATTTAAAGTTGTAGGAGAAGATATAACCGGATATGTAGATGAAAATGATAAACCATATGGAGAATGGAAAAATACAGATGAAAGTATCAGGGAATGTTTTCTGGATGATGTAAGAATTCAGTATGTAGAAGGTGAATATTTTTATAAATCAAATAATAATTTTACTTTGCTTATAAAAGACTTGAAAAATAAGGATGAAAAGTATGTAGAATTTAATTTTGAAAATACGAGTATGATAAATCCCCATTATTTTAAATATAAAAATGGGAAATATAAAAAAATCAAGTTAGATTGGCTACATTATAGGATTGTAAGGTCACTTACAGATAAATTTATTTATAAATATGAAAAAGTAGAAGAGGAATAAATTATATTCCAAGTGATTAGGAAGGGAGATATAAAATGGGAAACAGGTTAGCTATAATAAGTAGTAAACAGAAAGAATTTTTAAATGAATTAAATATTTTTGGATATGAATTTAAAAAAGTACTCGATGTGATAAAAATAGGAATTAAAGAAGTTCCAGAAGCATATAATATTGAAATAAAAGGAGATAAGTAAAATGCAAGAAATTGCAAAATTAAGAGAAACTATTATGAAAATACTAAAAAATAAAAGAGCAAAATTGAAATTAAATGATATACTGATAGATGTAGTTAAAGACAATGAAGAAGAATACTATATAATTTTAGAAAAGGAGAAATACTTGGCATCTATTGTAATAGCTAACCCATATTATGCACCATATAAAAATGTTTCATTTGAAATATATAGAGTAGATGATGCAAAAATAATTTTTTCCTATTATGATAATGAAAATACAACTTTTCATGAAAATATAGAAAAAATAGATGAAATTATGGATTGTTTTATAAATATAAGTTGAAAGTGTCCTTAAATTTTTTAATGGATACATTTACACCAAACAATAGACTGTAAGGGAACATGTGATGGAGTAGCTAAATAGATGTGATTTTACAAATAAGGATATTGAGTAAAAGGCTTGACAGGGAGTATGAAAGAGGAAATAAAGGTGAGACAATTTATGAATATAGAAACTTATGAAGAAGCAAAAAAAATATTTTTACATTATAATGGAAGTTATTTTCATATGCAAAGAGAAGGATATCTTGAACAATATATGAAATTTAATATTTCAAAAAAAGAAGAAAGAAAATGGTTAAAAGAAAAAGTAGAGAAAATACTATCAAAAATAAGTGAAATGAAGAATATAAACTTAAAATATGATAAATACTGGGATATTCTATATATATTAACTAAAATTTTAGAAGATAATCATCTTTTAGATGAAACAATAAGTACTTTTGAAAAAGATTTTAAATATCTAGATATATTTTCAATTAGCATGATATTGGAAATGATACATGCTAATAAAAAGATATGGAAAAATTATAAGAGAAAACTAAAAACTGTGATACAACAGAATGATATAAGTATAAATGAGATTATATCTAAAGAGCATAATAAATCAAATGGAACTCAATTTTTTACAGAAGAGGAAGTAATGAAGGGTTATAGAAAAATTTTATCTGAATTAAACTAGAAATAGAAATGAAGTTATATTCGGTTCAGATGGAAAGACGAAAAGCATGGAATACATGAGAAAGGATAGCATCTCTATAAATGATGGTACACCTGGAGGAACTGTAAAGCTTGAAAGCCGGGTAGTAGGAAATTCTAATTATGAACTGTCAAAAAAACTTATTTTATTGAAGGTGCAGGAAAAAAACCGAGAGAAGGTGTAAAAGTAATAATGTATGATGGGAAAATACAATCTATGATACCTTTTAAAGTTCCAGTAAAATAAATTGAAAAATAGGAGTATAAAAATGGAAAAATTTATAATAAAGAAAATAGAAGCGGATTTTGATGAAAGGTGGTTAAGGGTAAAAAAAATAGATGATGGAAAAGAATTTGGTATATATTTCATGGAATTTTCAGAAGATGTTTTTATGATGAACAATATAAGTATGAAAAGAAAGGTAGGAGACATAATAGAAGGAAATCTGTTTATATCTTGGATAACAGAATTTGAAAGAACAAATGAAGAATTAATGTACGTACAAAAAAATGAATATTCTGGAATAGATGCAGTAGTAGAAATAACAGAAGTCATAAATGAATTTACTTATTATGCAAAAAATTCCATTGTAGACAGAGATATAATTTTGGATATGGAAAAAGATATGGATTTAAAAAAAGGAGATAGGATCTATATAGAAGGAAGTTTACAGATAGAACTTGAAGAATACAGGGAAAGACTTGGATTATTGGAAGATTGGAAAAGATAATGCAATAATTCCTTTTCCTTTAGAAAAAAGATTAGGTCTTTCTGAGGGAACATTTGAGAATTCAGCAGAAGGATTTAAGAACTTTACTGAACAGACAGAAAGAGTAATTAAAGAAGCTCAAAAAAATGGAAATGTAAGAGAAGTAAATGGTAAATCATTTTACTATATTGACGATGCTGACAAAATAAAAAAAGGTGTCGTAGTTATAGTTAAAGATGGTAAACTTGATTCAATGATGCCAAGTGACATTAAATCATTTCATAAACTGATGGAGAGTTACAGTATGGTACATCAGAAGCAGTTAACCGATGCCAAAAGACTGAAAATTTAGCAGTAAAGCTGCCAACGGATATATTGGTCAGCAGGGCGTTCAATGGCTTGGTATCAAAACAGTTTAAAATGAATAAAGCAGGAAATTCTAATGAAATACTGTAATCGAGTCTTCAGAAAAAACTTATACACTAAATTTATCAAAATCGAATTGGAATTTTGACTCAGAAATCCCAAAAACAGTAGTAAAAAATTCTGGAGGTACTTATACATTAGGTAGAAATAATGAATGGAATTTTGATACTAAATATAATATTCCGTATACTGAAACTGGAAACAAAGGTCAAGGATTAGTTTCTGTTCCAACTTATAATGCTGTAACAAATGATTATAGCAGAAATTATGATGTTTTTTATCGTACAATTTCTGAAACACATTATAATAGATTAATGGAAACAGGAGATATTCCTCCTAAAAAAGAAACAAGTATTACTCAGAATTTTTCATATTCTTCTGGATATCAAGAAAAACATGGTGGAATGACTGTAGAGATAAAAACAAAACCAGGCACTTTAAGAGTTTTAGAGCAAATTGGAGTGAAAAATAATTCAGCTTCAATTATAGACGATTTGTACCCAAATATGAAACAAACTTTTCCTGGATGGGAGAAAATGGGACGTGTTCAATTTAAAGAGGAAAAAAGTCAAATAACTATAAATTTAGGTAAAGGTAGTGGTTTAGATATATTTAATCAGAGTATTAAAGAAATTAATTTAAAAAAGGAATAGAAGAATGAAAAAAATAGATTTAAAAAAATTAGAAGATTTAATGATAAAAAATTATAAAAAACAAATAAGTTTTCAAGAATTACAAAAAAATTTTTTTTTAAATGATATTGAAAGAATCAAATATATAAAATCTGAACTTGAAAAAGCATATGTTAAAAAAAATGAAAAAAATGTTAATATTTTAATTTTAGCAATCTTTGTATTTAATCTATATAGTGAAGATTTTATTGATATTTTATGTAAATTATCTAAAAAAGAATGGCATGAAAGACATGAGGATATTGCTATTTACTTCATGGAAATGGAGTTACAGTCTACGGTAGAATGTCTTTATGAATTAGCAATTTCAGATTTTGAAAAATATCGTGATGACGAATACTGTCAATTAGTTGAAAAATGTTGTTATGCTTTAGGAGCAATAGGAACAGAAGAGGCAAAAGAAAAACTTAAATTGTTGGCTAAAAGTGATAAAGATATTATACGAGAACATGTTGAGGATACATTTGAAATGTATAAATTATCTTAATATGGAAAGAGAAATTGCACTCAAGATAATGTTGTTAAAGATAAATATCCTAATATGCCAATGCCTGAAAAAAGTTCTGGCTGGGGATATAAATTTGTGCGTTTTAAAGAAGAAGGTGGAAAATTTAATAATCCACAAATAAATATACAATTAGGAAAGGAAGGTGGTAAAGGATCAGAAATATTCAATCAAAATTTAAAAAAATATGAAGTTATAAAGGAGAACAAATAAATGAATTATAGAAAAGAATTAGAAAAGTTATTTAAATTAATAAAAAATTACTGGATAAAGAAAAAGATGACAAAAAAGGAACTAAATTCAAATTTTTCTTTTACAGATGAAGAAAAAATAAATATGATTAAAGAAGGAATAAAACAAGCATGTTTAAAAAAAAATTCAGATGAGATAGCGTACTTAATGTATTCCATTTGGATTTTTGATTTATTTCCAAAATATTCATTAAATTTTGTTAAGAGTTTCAGTGAATTATCAAGAGAGGAATTTCATGAAGAACATGAAGACATTGCTAGTTATTTTCAAAGACTACATTTACCCCAAACAATAGATTGCATATATGAACTAGCAACTTCGAATTTTGAAAAATACCGTTGGGATGATAATTTTGCACTAGTCAGAAAATGCTGTTTTGCTTTGGGAGACATAAACACTCCTAAGGCGAAAGAAAAATTGGAATTATTATTACAAAGTGAAGAAGAGACTATAAGAGAACATGCAATGGAGCAGTTGAAGAGATGTGATTTTACAAATAAGGATGTCGAATGAAAGGAATAATTATGAAAAAAGAAGAGGAAAGAAATATTTATGCAGTATATGATGATAAGACAATAAGAGTTTATCAGGCGTATAATAATGAAATAGCAGATGAGGCTTTAAAATTAGGAAAGTTTGGAAGTAAATTCAGCCTTACAAGAATGACTTGGATAAAGCCGTCATTTCTTTGGATGATGTACAGAAGCGGCTGGGCTAGCAAGCAAGGACAGGAAAGAATACTGGCAATTGACCTGAAAAGAGAAGGATTTGATGAAATAGTGAAAAATGCTGTACTTTCATCTTTTAGAGAAGTTTCTGATTTATCTAAGGAAGAATGGAAAGAAAAATTGGAAAATTCAGAAGTAAGATGTCAATGGGATCCTGATAGGGATATTTACGGCAATCCAATAGGAAGAAGAGCGATACAGTTAGGCATAAAAGGAGAAACTGTAAAAAAATATGTAAATGAGTGGATTGTAAATATAACGGATATAACTGATAAAGTTATTGAGATGAGAAACAGCATTCAAAATGGAACTTTTTCAGAATCTATGCTTCCTAAAGAAAAAATATATATTGTTTAGTTATACTTTTAAATAATCGTTGTTGTAAAAGACAGCGGTTATTTTTTTCTATACTGCATATAATTTGGATATTAAAAACAACTTTTTACCCAATAAATTTTATAAAAATATTTATTTAATTTTCTAAATTAGTTCCTTTTTATTATACCTCTTTTATATATTTCTTTTAATTTATACCTTTTTAGGTACTCGCAAACAATGACAAATACAGCGATTGAATGTATTAAAAGACTACTTTTTACCCATATTTTTGATATTTAAAACGACATTTTACCCGTTTAAAAACACTTTTTTACCCACTTAATAACAACTTTTTACCCAAAAATTCCAATATTTAAAACTACTAAAATTAAAATAAGTGTTATTAGTTGTTTTAAATTTAAAACTGTGATATAATTAATATATTAGGAGGTGCTTTTAATTGAATGAAGTTGTAAAATATAGAAACGAGATGAATAAAGTAGCATTAAGAAATTTTAAGTCAAAAGAATTGGATTTATTTATTGCTATAGTTAGTAGAATGAGAGATAGAGGAGAAAAAGAAGTTGTATTTTCTTTTGATTATTTAAAAAATTTAATTCAGTATGAAACTTCAAACAGTATGGAAGTATTTTATAAAGAATTGAAATCAATGTATGACAAGTTAATAAAGTGTATTTGTGGCTGGGAAACTGAAGATGAAATTGTTAGATTTGTATTGTTTACAGAATACACAATAGATAAAAAACATAAAACTATCAAGGTAGGAGTAAATAAAAAATATTCTTGGGTTTTAAATGCAATAACAGATGGATTATTTACTCGTTTTGAACTAGAAGAATTTGTTAGATTAAAATCAAGCTACACAAAAGAGTTTTACAGAAGAATGAAACAGTTCAGGAGTACAGGCTTTTGGAGTGTTAATTTAGATGAATTTAAAAGATTAATGGACATTCCTGTAAATTATCGAATGTGCGATATTGATGTAAAAGTCTTAAAGCCGATACAAAAGGAACTTAAAGAAAAGTATGGATTAAAAATTCAGAAAACGTATAACACAAAAGGAAGAGGACGTCCTGCCGTGTCAGGCTTCATTTTTACATTTCTGAAAGAAGAACCACAGTCCAGAGAAATTAAGGAAGAGAAAAAAGAAATTAAAACACCTGCCAACTTTTTCATTCACAGAAAAGTCAGAATGATGGACGGAGTAACTGGAATGTTTAACACCTTGACAATAAAGTCAATAAATGAACAGAAGAATGGAATGGTAGTTGTTAAAATTCAGAATGTTGATGATTTTTATGAACAGGATTTTGCTTTTAACAGCATGGAACATTTTGAAAATTGGTTTAGGAAATATGTGATATAAAAAATTCAAAAATGATAAATACTTGCATTTATTTAGATTACAATTTTTTATTACTTTGGTACTTTTTAATACGAAAAGTTAATAACAAAAAAGGCTATTTCATAAAATTAACTTTATAAAACAGCCTCAGTATTTAACTATTATAAATATTTTTTCTATGTCCTACTTCTAACGCTAATACTACTAAATTTTCATCTTGGATATTTACAATAACTCTGTAATCTCCTATTCTGTATCTCCATTGTCCTTTTCTATTTGCTTTCAACATTTTTCCTTTACTGCGTGGATCTTCTGCAATATTTTCTAAATAAATTTTTATTCTTTTTTTTACAAATTCATCTAGTTTGCTAAAGTCTTTTACGAAATGTGGAGTTGGGATTATTTTATATTTTACAGTTCTTCCCATTTTAAAACTTCTCCTCCATTTTTCAAATAGCTTTCATATTCTGATAATCTTAAATCTGCTATTTTGGCATCATATTCATCTTCCAGTGAGTCAAACACTTTTGATTTTATTAACTCTGACAATGTAACTCCTTCAAATTGTGCCATACTTTGCAAAAATTTTTTTTCCATATCGGACACTTTTAAACTTATAGAAGCCATAACGCTCACTCCTTATATTTTATTTTTTTGGTAATACCATTATACTACTTTTTAAATTTTTGTCAATAATTTTTACTTCAAATTCATCTGTCATCATAAAAAATATAAAATTATTTTACAGTTAAAAATATAATTTACAATATAGAACTAAAACAAGCCTATATTAGCCCCATAACGAAAAAAAATTGCATCAGACAAGGATTTATACCAAAAATCAATTTAACGAACGTTACGGGCTTAATATGACGCAATATGAACTTTAATTTTTATCATCATCAATTTTATTTTATAATTTCAAGAAATTTTATCCTGATTTTTCTAATATATTTTTTTAACCAAAAAAAAAGCTTGTGCAAACTTTTGAGAAGAAATATCCCGATAATCTGTACATAAGCTCAAATATTTTATTTTTTATTCAATTAAATTTTCTTTT